>Ga0272441_10000059_pt1 | contig 237670 bp, 223 predicted proteins | sample SSMProp6N_FD_193582 | JGI IMG/M metagenome (GOLD analysis project Ga0272441, IMG submission 193582) | Marine sediment archaeal communities from Little Sippewissett salt marsh, Falmouth, MA, United States - SSM-Prop-6N | ecosystem: Environmental > Aquatic > Marine > Wetlands > Sediment ...
TAAAAAGATTCCTGGTCGAATATTTAGTTGCGCACGGGTATAACAATTTTAATACGCTCATTATCGGCGCCGGCCGGGTCGGCGAGGCGCTGGCGCGCGAGATCGAAAAAAATCCTAATCTTGGAGTCCGCATCGTGGGATTTCTCGACGATTTCAGGAAAGACGCTGTCAATGGCGGCAAGTGGAAAGTTATAGGCAAGCTGGATGATTTTATGGATATTGCCCGTCGGGAATTCATCAACAAAGTCTTTATCACCATCCATCATGACAGCAAGGTCTTTTTAAAAGTCCTGGCCCAGGCCCGCGAGCTGGGTATTGCCGTGCGTGTTATCCCTCAGGGATTTGAGCTTACCAGCGGTGAGTTTTTAAAATACAATATCGGGTTTATTCCCGTTTTGGAATATTCTGAAATGCAGGAACATCGCAAACAGGCCGGCAAGCGCCTTTTTGATTTTGTCTTCAGTACAGTTATGTTTATCATTCTTTTGCCTTTTTGTTTGATCCTGGCTGTGTTGATCAAGCTGGATAGCCCGGGACCGGTTCTTTATAAATCCAAACGTTACGGCCGTGGGGGGCGGATATTCCACATGTATAAATTCCGCAGTATGGTGGCCGATGCCGAGTATAAGATGAAGGAGATACAGCATCAGAATGAAGTGGATGGCCCGATCTTTAAAATAAAAGAAGATCCGCGCATTACAAGGGTCGGCAAATTCCTGAGGCGTTACAGCCTGGATGAACTGCCGCAAATATTCAATGTTGTTCGTGGGGATATGAGCCTGGTCGGCCCCCGGCCGTTTCCCATAGCCCAGATCGAAAAGGAGGACCTGCGCCAGCTTAAACGCCTGGAGATCCGCCCCGGCATAACCGGCCTGTGGCAGATCAGGGGCCGCAGCGACATTTCCTTTACTAAATTACTGCGTTGGGATATCTGGTATATCAACAACTGGTCGCTGTGGCTGGATTGGAATATCCTCTTGCAGACCATTCCGGTTGTGCTTAAAGGAAAAGGGGCATACTAGCCTCCGAGATAATCTTTGAATGAACATTTCTGCAATGTCCCAAAAAATAGATGCCGCGATCAGATTCCTCCTGTATGTTCTCATATTATTACTTCCCTTTAGTTCAGCCGCTGTTGAAACCTGTGTCATCCTTTCTTTGATCCTTTGGATCGCTAAACATTCGTTAATTTTATATAATTCAAGGCAAACAAAGGGATGGCGTTTTAAATTAATCCCCCAATCCTTCAGGCCGTCATCAACCCCTTTAGATGTGCCTATAATATTTTTTGTCCTGGCTTGCCTTATATCAATAGTCCTATGCCAAACCCCCTTGAGTTCCTTCCGTGCTTTTTTAACCAAAACCTCGGAATGGTTTGTTGTCCTATTTTTGGTCCGTGAAACGGTTGTCAGCAAGAAACATATTATTACTATTTTGAAAGTCTTAACTTTTTCAGCGGCTGTCACCGCCATCGATGCCTTCATCCAGTTTTATGGTACAGGCCAGGATATTTTTTTGGGCCGTGAGTTGACAAGAGGCGGGGCAACAGCCGGATTCAATCACGCCAATGGGTTAGGGGGGTATCTTACGGTTATAATTCCCTTACTATTGAGTTTTTGTTTTTTGCCATTTCAAAGAAGGACGAAACCTTTTTGCGTATTATTACTGGGCGTATTTTTTTGGACCCTTGTGCTCACGCTCTCAAGGGGCGCCTGGATCTCCGTGTTGGCCGGTGTTTTTATTTTTCTTTTTATGCGTGCCAGACGTTTGATTAAATATTTAGCTATCGCGATTCTGGGATGTGTTTTATTATTTTATTTTTTGGCCCCGACAAGCTTACGGCACCGTGTCCGTCTGGACAGAGAGGGCATCACCAGCGTAGTCAGCTGGCGCTGGGGTCTGTGGGAAGACAGTTTGAAAATGATTCGTGAGCGGCCGCTGACAGGCCATGGCATCAACACCTTTATGCGGTTGTTCCAGAATTACCGCCGTATGGCGTGGGACCATGATCCCACAAAATACACGCCTCAGCCTTATGGGCCAACCTATGCCCACAATTGTTTTGTCCAAATGACGGCGGAGGTGGGGATATTGGGGATGTTGTGTTTTGCCTGGCTACTCTTGATCTTCTATAGGCATTCTTGGAACATGATTATTAAGAAAGAATCGTGGGATCAGAACCTAAAAATAATTTTTATCGGTTTGTTTAGCGGGTTGAGTGCTTTTTTGATACATTGTTTGTTTGACACACATTTATATTCATTAAAACTTTCTGTTTATTTTTGGTTTATGATGGCTGTAACTTTAAATATATTGAGGTTGTTGAATCCAGATAATTATGATATAAATGGAAACTATGAATAAAAATATACATGGGGGGAAAGCATGAAAACACGAAAGGTCGCCTTAATTACCGGGATTACCGGACAGGATGGATCTTACCTGGCGGAGTTTTTGATCAACAAGAACTATATGGTTTACGGCATTATCCGCCGCTCAAGTTCTTTTAATACAGAGCGTATCAATCATCTATACCAAGATCCGCACGAAAAAAAAATCAGCATGAAATTGATCTATGGGGATCTTAATGATGCCAGTTCCTTGAATCATATTTTACGGACCATAAAGCCGGATGAAATATACAATTTAGCGGCGCAAAGTCATGTAAAAGTGAGTTTTGAAATCCCGGAATATACAGGTGAGATCTCGGCGCTTGGCACGACGCGTATTTTAGAGGCCATCCGTGATTCGGGGATCAAGGCTAAGTTTTATCAGGCCTCCAGTTCTGAAATGTTTGGCAAGGTACAGCAGATCCCTCAAAATGAGCATACGCCTTTTTATCCGCGCAGCCCTTACGGCGCAGCCAAAGTGTATTCGTACTGGATGACAGTCCATTATCGCGAGGCCTATAATATCTTTGCCTGCAACGGTATCCTTTTTAATCATGAGTCGCCCCGACGCGGAGAGACGTTCGTAACGCGTAAGATCACCACGGCCCTGGCCCGGATCAAATACGGTGTTCAGGATAAGCTGTTTTTGGGGAACCTCGATGCCAAGCGCGACTGGGGCTTTGCCGGGGATTATGTCGAGGCGATGTGGCTTATGTTACAGCAAAAACAGCCGGAGGATTATGTGGTCGCCACCGGAGAGAATCATTCCGTGCGCGAGTTTTTAGAGGCCGCTTTTGATTATGCCGGATTGAATTGGAAAAAGTATGTCACAATCGATAAGCGTTATTTCCGTCCTACCGAGGTGGATATTCTTCTGGGCGATAGCCGCAAGGCCCGCAAAAAATTAAAATGGAAGCCTAAAGTCAAATTCCTTGACCTGGTGCGCATGATGGTGGATGCCGATATGGCTTTGGTAAGTCGGCAACAGTACGGGATTCAATCAATCAAAAAATAGACTTGCCCTCATATCACCTATGGATTCAAATAAAATTACAAAATATTGCGATGATGCCATCTTCTATTTTGCATGCGGTTTAATTTATTTCCTGCCGATCTCGACCGGATTGACTGAATGGGGATCCGGCCTTATTATTACAGCCTTTTTTGTCAAAAGAACGTTGCTGCATTTTTGTGGCAGTCGCCAACAAACCTTTAATGGGGTCACAACGTCCTTGAGACAGAAATTGGCCCATCTTGTCAAAGCGTATAAACCCACCGGTGCGTATATAAACAAGCCGCTTGGTTTTTTTGTGCTCATCAATCTTTTATCGGTCATTGTCAGTCAGTATCCCGGCTTGAGCTGGCAGGGATTTGTCTGTAAGCTTTTGCAGGGAACGTTGGTTTTGTGTGGTATCGTTGATGGCATAAAAACCAGAAAGCGCATTGGGATATTGGTCTTTATTTTTTGCCTGTCATCTTTGGTCGTGGGGAGCAATGGCATTTATCAATATTTTAAGGGCGTTGGCTTTATCCAGGGCCGGGAGGTTTTGCAGGGACGACTACGGTCTTCTTTGAAACATGCCAATGATTTTGGGGGATATCTGATCGTCGTGTTGCCCTTGGTCCTTAGTTTATTATTGTGGTGCCTGTCTTTGCGTCAGAGTTTTTTGAAGTCGGTTGCTGCAAAGATACATAATTCCAGGGCCATCATTTTTTATGGAATAGTTTTAATTATCTTAAGTGTTATTCTATTTCTGTGTTTGGGGTTTACTATTTCGCGCGGGGCCTGGTTTGGATTTTTTGTGGCCTTGTTCGTTCTTGGCTGGTTTCAGCGCAAGACCATTGTGCCCTTTATTGTCTTAACGTTTTTATTCGCGTTTATATTTTTTCCAAGAATGAACAGCGTCCGTCATATGCAAGTCGGCACATACACACCGCCTTCATCCATCAATCAAGCGGCTGCCTCTGATACAAAACAAAGGTTGTTATCCAAATTATTAACCATCGTGGAGGCCAGGCTGGGCAGCAGCATGGGTCGCAGTGGTTTTTGGCGAGAGGCCTTGATGGTGATCAGGGATTTTCCTGTTTTTGGCACAGGGCTTAATACCTATAGCAAGGTAGGGGTTCATTATAAGATCAATTGGGGCGGCTATCCGCATAATTGTTATTTACAGATGGCGGCCGAAACAGGTGTCTTGGGATTAGGCGCGTTTATATGGTTGATCTTTGTGATCTTTAAAGAGTCATTCAGGGTATTAAGGATTATCAAGGATCCTTTTTTAGATAGTGTCCTTCTGGGCATGACCGCCGGCATGGCCGGATTCATGACCCACAGTTTTTTTGATACCAATTTTTATTCCGTCCAATTGGGGGCCCTGTGCTGGCTTATGCTAGGCTTACTTGTCGCTGTCCAAAAGATGGCGGCGTCTTCCGATACAATCGCCTAACCATTGTTACTTCATGAAGGGTTTTTGGTATAAATTCAGGATAAGTCGATATGACATTATTTGTTTGTCGTTGACTCTCTATGGATTATTCCTCCGTTTTCTCGCTTTAGCCAAGAGGGATCTATGGGGTGATGAAATATTTCAGATCCATAACACCCTGGGGTCGTTCAAGCCTTTCTGGCAGCGCTTGGCTTACGGGGATATGACCTCCTTTCCCGGAGAATATCTGCTCACCTACCCGTTTGTGTGTCTTTTTAATGACAATAAATGGCCCCTGGCCATACCGCATATTATGGCAACCCTGATCGGGTTTTATTTTTTGTATGTAATCTCAAGACGGTATTTTAAGACAGCGATAGGATACCTTGTCACTTTTGGGATAATGGCTTTGCATGTGGGCCTCATTTTTCATTCCTTTGAATTTAGGCCATATGCCGTCTTGCCAACCTTGATGCTGGTTTCCTTTTATACGGCGGACAGGCTTTTTAATGAGTTCGGTAGCCTGGCACCAAAAACTAAACTTGGGATAGCTGTTTTTTATATTGTGACTGTAGGGTACCATGCATTTGGTATTTTGATCACCACATTGCCCATTATTTATTTTTATTTGTCACAAAAATGGGATTCTTTTTTCCGCATTGACAAAAGATTTTTGACTTTTTTGTCCTGTATCCTTGTTATAGCCTTGCCGGTATGGATTTGGTATAGCCTCGGCCCGCAAGGAGGAGAGACCACGGCCATGCGTGTGGCGGCTGGCAAACATCCCTTTGAATTTTCCCCCAGCCCGCTGGATGGCTTTGTATCCTTTTTTAATCGAATTGTTCTGTATAATTTGATCGGGTATAAACGTCTCAATTTCCTTTTAGGTATTTTTGTTATCTCGCTCTTTGTCCCGTATGCAGCAAAGCTTAAAAGACTGGGATTCTTTTTAACCTTGATCCTTTTGCCGATAGAGATTATTCTGGTCGCTTCCATTATGAACAGTTATTGGTTTTTATTTAGGCAATATATTTTTGTCGTTCCCTTATTTGCCTTTTTTCTAGGCTGGTTATGGGATTCCAGTGTTCACTATTATATTAAATATTTCAGGCAGTCCAATCGAGAGAAATTGTCCGCACGCAGCATAATCGGGCTTGTTTTGATGTGCGGATGCATGCTTGGTGGGTTGATCGGCTGGCTCGGTCATATTCTTAAAGGCTAGTTTTTAAACTAAGGATTATGAAGTAATTGACAGACATTAAAATTTCGATATAATAGGTAAACATTTATATCTATAAATATATATATTTGAGGGAGAAGAGTTATGAGTAAAATGACCGTAAAAGATATCAACATTAAAGGCAAGAAAGTCATTATGCGGGCTGATTTTAATGTGCCTTTGGATGATAGTCAAAATATAACGGATGATATTCGCATCCGGGCTGCCTTACCAACCATTAAATACATTTTAGACCAAGGGCCTTCTAAACTTATACTTATGAGCCATTTAGGGCGGCCCAAAGGGGAAGTGATCCCCACGATGAGTTTAAAGCCGGTGGCCCAAAGGTTACAAGAGTTATTAGATCAAGAGGTTACGTTTCTTGATGATTGTATTGGGGCCAAAGTCCAGGAAGGTATTGCTCAAAGCCCGAATCAAGTTGTGTTGCTGGAAAATTTACGGTTTCATAAGCAGGAGACCAAAAATGATCCGGATTTTGCCAAAGAACTGGCATCTTTGGCCGAGGTCTATGTTAATGACGCCTTTGGCAGTGCCCATCGCGCGCATGCCTCAACCGCCGGCATTGCGGACCATTTACCTGCCGTATCCGGATTTTTGTTGGAGAAGGAAATTAATTATTTAGGCCAGGCAACGGACAATCCTGCCAAACCCTTTATGGTGATCCTGGGCGGCGCTAAGGTCTCAGATAAGATCGCCTTGATCGAGAATTTATTAGATAAGGCCAATGCCATTTTGATCGGAGGGGGGATGGTCTTTACGTTTTTAAAGGCGCTGGATAAACAGATCGGCTCATCATTATTGGAAGCCGATAAGATCGAGACGGCTAAACAGATCATGGACAAGGCCAAAGAAAAAGGCGTCCAGATCGTATTGGCCTATGATTCTGTCATTGTCCCGGGCCTTGATAAACCCCAGGAGAAGAAGATAGCGGTGGATATCCCGGAAGGCTGGTTGGGGGTTGATATCGGGCCAGATAGCCGGAAAGAATTCAAGGAGGTCTTATCTAAGGCCAAGACGATCGTATGGAACGGCCCGGTCAGCATTTTTGAAAAAGACGCCTATGCGGAAGGGACCAAGGAATTGGCCGAGTTTATTGCCGGTCTTGACGGTGTGACCTCGATCATCGGTGGCGGGGATACGGCGGCCGCGGTGGCCAAATTCAAGCAGGAAGCCGGGATGACCCATATTTCAACCGGTGGCGGCGCCTCTTTGGAGTTTTTGGAGGGCAAGGAATTGCCGGGGATCGCAGCCCTTAAGGATAAATAAGTGTTTTGGCTCGATAAATAGAAAAGGAATAGATATGAGAAAGTTAATTATTGCTGGAAATTGGAAAATGAACAAGACCTCGAAAGAGGCCATGGAATTGGTCACATTGTTAAAGAGGGATTTGTCTGATATCAATCAGGTGGATATGGTCGTATGCCCGACATACACGGCCTTAGCGGATGTTATAGATGTCTTGAGCGAATCGAACATCGGGGTGGGGGCTCAAAATCTATTTTGGGAAGATAGCGGGGCTTTTACCGGAGAGATATCCGGCCCGATGTTGACGGCCTTGGGCGTTCAATATGTTATTATTGGCCACTCCGAAAGACGCCAGTATTTCGGGGAAACAGACCAGACTGTCAATAAGCGTTTGAAGGCGGCTTTAGGCCATAACTTAAAACCTATTGTCTGCATCGGCGAGAGGCTTGACGAGCGCGAGGCCGATAAGACCTTTGATGTGATCAAGACCCAGATCAACGGTTCTTTGGCCGACTTAAGTCCCACAGAGATGTCCAAGGTTATCTTGGCCTATGAACCGGTTTGGGCGATCGGCACAGGAAAAACAGCCACGCCTGAGCAGGCGCAGGAAGTCCATAAGTATATTCGTGAGCTATTGAAGGAAAAGTTCGGTCAGGAGGTTGCTGATAATACCCGTATCCAATACGGCGGCAGCGTTAAGCCGGACAATACTAAAGACCTAATGGGACAAGCGGATATCGATGGGGCCTTGGTCGGTGGTGCGAGTTTAAAGAATGATTCATTCGTTCAAATTATAAAGAATTCTTGTTAAACGAAAAAATAGGTGGAAAAAATGACAGGTGTTTTTATTTTTCTTCATGTTGTGGCTTGTGTTGTTCTTATCACTGTAATCCTAATGCAGTCTGGTCGCGGTGGGGGGCTGACGGAAGGTTTTGCCCCGGCCGAGTCACTTTTTGGGGCTAAGACCAATCAATTTATGGTGCGCGCGACCGTTATTTTTGCATCCCTTTTTTTAGTGACTTGTCTGACCTTGGCGTATCTGTCTTCCCAGGCAAACAAATCGGTGGTTGATAAATTAGGCGAGCAGGTCGAACAGCAGGCAACGGAGGCCCCGCAGGCAGGGCTCCCATCTGTTCCCATGAACGCCGTTTCTAACGACATGTAGTCATCGGTCATTGCGGCAAAAAGTATTTAATTAATTCAAAAACCGGCCAAGATCGCAACAGAGGGCTCGCATAAATATTTTATAGGCCCATGGCAAATATCCTTCCCACAGCTAAACGACATTGTTGGCAACCAATTCTCATTTTTTCATTTCTCACCTTTTTTGTATTCATTCAGGATAACTGTTGGCCCCACAACGACAAATATGGCGGGACGTTAGTCCTGGCCACGACCAGTGATCCAAAATCCTTTAATGATATTATCGCTAAAGAAACCTCGACCACGACCGTCACAGGGCTGATTTTTGAGGGGTTGACGCGCACCAATGCCTTTACGCTAAAAGTTGAGCCCCATTTGGCTGAAAGATGGGAGGTCACCAATGACGGCAGGGAGTGGATCTTTTATTTACGACGGGATGTTGTGTGGAATGACGGTCAGCCTTTTAGCGCTGATGATGTGGTTTTTACTTTTAATGATTTGATATATAACAATAAGATCCCCAGCTCGGCACGGGATATTTTTACTCTGGAGGGGGAAATATTTAAAGTTGAGAAGATCGATGATTATACCGTGCGCTTTACCTTGCCGATCAAGTTCGCCCCCTTTTTAAGGGGCATGGGCCAGGCCATCCTGCCTAAACATAAATTGGAACAGTCTGTCAACGAAGGTAAATTCAATTTTACCTGGGGGATCGATACGGATCCCAAAGAGATCGTCGGCACAGGGCCTTTTAAATTAGTGGCCTACAAACCGGGGGAGCGGCTGGTTTTTGAAAAAAATCCTTTGTATTGGCGGCATTCAGACGCAGGAGATCGCTTGCCTTATTTGAGCAAGATCATATATCGCATCGTTCAAAGTCATGATGCCGAGATCTTGAAATTTTTGGAAGGGGAGTTGGATTATGTTTCCTTGATGCGCGGTAATGAATACCCGCTCTTAAAGCCGTTGGAATCAAAACGGAATTTCAAGATTTACGATGTGGGCGCTAACTTTGGCAGTCAGTTCCTTTGTTTTAATCAAAATACAGGCATAAATCCTGCCAATAATACTCCTTATGTCGATCAAGTTAAAAGTTCATGGTTTACAGATATCCATTTCAGGCAAGCGGTGGCCCATGCGATCGATAAGGAGAAGATGATAGAGATCCTCAAGAACGGTTTGGGGTATCCTCAGAACGGCCCTATGAGCCCGAGCGCCGGATTCTTTTATAATCCTGATGTCAAAAAATATACCTATGATATTGACCGGGCCCGCGCCATCCTTAAGCAGGCTGGATACCAGGATCGCGATGGCGATGGCATCATTGAGGATAAGGGCGGACATAAAGTTTCTTTTAATTTATATACAAATTCCAATAACCCGGACAGGATCCAGATCGCGGCGATCATTCGCCATGACCTGCGCCAATTGGGGATGGAGGTTAATTTCCTGCCCTTGGAATTTAATACGCTGGTCAGCAAGCTCAATGCGACATTCGATTGGGATGCCATTATTTTGGGGCTGACCGGTGGTATTGAACCCCATTTCGGCAAGAATGTATGGCACTCATTAGGGCAGTTGCATATGTGGCACCCCAGGCAGGCGCAACCAGCAACAGATTGGGAAGCGCGCCTTGATCAGATCTTTGATCAGGGTGTTAAGGAGCTCGACGAAAATAAGAGAAAAGAATTATATGATGAATGGCAGATGATCGCCTCAGAGAAACTTCCTTTTATTTATACCATTTTAGGCAGCAATATTTTTGCCATACGTGATAAGTTCGGCAATCTTAAACCCACCAGTTACGGGGGTGCCTTTCATAATTTGGAAGAGATTTATATACAAAAGGGTGTCATTGCGAGCTCTCCCAACAAGTAGTCGGCACAGCGAAGCCATCACGCATTTAGAATTGCGATTGGTTCGTCGTTTCACTCCCCGCAATGACGGTGAATATTATGCTTAAATACATCTTTAAACGATTAATAGTCGTCATTCCGCTTCTTTTGGCAATGTCTTTGTTGACTTTTGTCTTCATGCAGAAGACGACCGGAAGCTTTTATGACTCGCTGAGGATGGATCCGCTGATCTCCCAGGAGACGATCGATCGCTACGTTCAGTTATATCAGCTGGATCGACCACTCCTGTATCAATACGGGCATTGGGTTGTGAATTTATTCCGCCTCGAGCTGGGGTATTCTTTTTATTACAATATACCGGTTGTCAATGTCATCAAGGGAAGGTTGTGGAACACTTTTATTTTATCGCTGGCCAGCTTGATAGTGACCTGGGGCCTGGCTATCCCTTTGGGGGTTTGGGCCGCCTTGCATCGTAACCGTTGGATCGACCGTTGCATACAGATGTTCTCGTACATAGCCTTATCGACGCCAAGTTTCTTTTTGGCGATCTTACTTTTATATGCCGCCAGCCGCACAGGGTGGTTGCCTTTGGGCGGCATGCATAGTGTCCATTATGAACAGTTGAGCTTTATGGGTAAGACGGTCGATCTATTACAACATTTAGCCATTCCCGCCGTCTGTTTGTCCTTTGCCTCGATAGGATCCCTGCAAAGAATTATGCGCGGCAACATGCTGGAGGTCTTGGGTCAGCAGTATGTCTTGACCGCCAGGGCTAAGGGGTTGCCTGAAAACAGGGTGGTGTATGGCCATGTTCTGCGCAACGCGATCAATCCGTTGATCACGTTGCTGGGATATTCTTTTTCGAGTTTGTTGAGCGGCGCCGCTTTATTAGAGATCATCTGTGGCTGGCCGGGATTAGGCAGCCTGATGCTTACGGCGGTACGTTCCAAAGACATTTATTTGGTCATGGCGAGTTTCATGATGGGCGGCGTACTGTTTTTAATCGGGAATTTATTGGCTGATATTCTTTTGGCCCGGGCTGATCCGAGGATCCGTTATGAATAAAAAACGATCCCAACATATGAGCCTGACGAAATTAGCCTTAATGAAATTTAAGGCGAACCGTATGGCCATGGTTTGTGTCTTTATTCTGGGATTATTTTATCTTTCGGCCATTGCGGCTGATTTCCTGACCCCGTACTCATATGATAATGAGGATAGAAACTATTCATACTGTCCGCCAACCGCCATTCATATTTTTGATCACAACGGCCGCTTGTCCTGGCCGTTCGTTTATGGACGCGATATCACGTTTAATGATATGCACAGGCGTGTCTATATAACGGATATGACAAAGAGATATCCCATTAAATTCTTGGCCCCAGGGGACACCTATAAAATATTGGGGATTATACCGTCTTCCATCCGATTATTTACTGTCGATGCCCCCGGACGCTTGTATTTATGGGGGGCGGATTCACGCGGCCGGGATCTGTTTTCGCGCATTATTTATGGGGGCAGGATTTCCCTCTCGATCGGGGTCATCGGCGTCATGATTTCGTTCTCGATCGGTCTATTGGTCGGGGGTATAGCCGGATACTACGGGGGCAAAGTGGATGATATTTTGATGCGCGTCTGCGAAATGTTCATGATGGTCCCGGGATTTTATCTTTTGTTGGCCCTGCGGGCGATCGTCCCGCCGGAATTTAATTCTGTCCAGGTCTTCATATCGATTGTTGTCATCCTCGCCTTTATCGGGTGGGCCGGCCTGGCCAGGGTTATCCGCGGGATGTGCCTAAGCCTTCGGGAACGGGAATTTGTCCTGGCCGCCAAAACCATGGGGTTATCGGATCTATCCATTATTGTCCGACATATTCTTCCCCATACGTTATCGTATTCACTGATTGCCATCATGCTATCCATACCGTCCTATATTATATTTGAATCAGCCTTAAGCCTGTTTGGCCTGGGCATTCAGGATCCGTATGCCAGCTGGGGCAATCTGCTCTCCGAGGCCATGGGGATCGTGCAGATCGGATTTTCACCCTGGATCCTTTTGCCGGGTGTGTTTATTTTTATGACCGTCATGTGTTTTAATGTTATCGGCGATGCCCTGCGCGATTGCCTGGATCCCAAATTGCAATTAGAGAAGAACAAGGCTTAAATATGGTACTCGCTATAGAAAAATTAAGTGTTTCTTTAAGAAATAATGATCAAAAAATCGTTGATGCGATAGATCTTAACATTGAGCCAGGCCAGATCGTTGGTCTCGTCGGCGGATCAGGAAGCGGCAAGACCACAACCGGATTGTCGATCTTAAGGCTGTTGCCTGACAGCATGCACATTTCTTCCGGTCGTATTATTTTTAATGGTAAGGATTTACTGACATATTCCCCCGGGCAGATGCGCTCGATCCGTGGCTCCCAGATTAGCATGATCTTTCAGGATCCCCTGAATGCCTTCAATCCGGTCTTTACGATTGGTTATCAAATTGATGAAGTCCTGAAATTTCATGTTGATATCGCGGCCTCCAAAAGAACAAGAAGGACCCTGGAGCTTCTGGGCATGGTTGGGATCAGTGACCCCCCGCGGGTGTATCGCAGTTATCCCCACCAATTAAGCGGGGGGATGCGTCAACGGGCCATGATCGCCCAGGCGATTGCGGCCGAACCTAAAATGGTTATTGCGGACGAGCCAACGAGCAATTTGGATGTGACGATTCAGGCCAAGATCATTAACATCTTTGAAGATCTACGCTCGCAGTTAGGGTTGTCATTTTTGTTAATAACGCATGATCTGGGCTTGGTCGAATATCTTGCGGATCATATTTATATTATGCGGCAAGGAAAGATCGTTGAGAGCGGGCAACCAAAGAGTATTTTGCATGCGCCCCAACACACGTATACGCTTGAATTGATCAATGCCATAAAGGGATGATATGTTGCTAGAGTTGAATAATCTAAAGAAGAGTTTTTCTGTTACCAGCCAGTCTTGGCATAAATCCGCGCAAGTGGTGCGCGCCATTGATGACGTGAACCTCTCGATCAGGGAAGGTGAAAATCTGGGCTTGGTGGGCGAATCAGGTTCGGGGAAAACAACATTGGCCCGTTGCCTTATTAAGCTCTACAGCCCGGATTCAGGTGAGATTACCTTTAATAAAGTGAAGATATCCCATTTGTCACAAAGAAGGTTTAGGCCCTATCGTAGCCAGGTCCAAATGGTTTTTCAGGATCCTTACAGCAGCCTTGATGGACGCTATTCTATCGAAGGGATTTTAAAAGAGTCATTTCATTTACAGCAAGGGATGACGCAGATGGCGCCAAGAGAACGCATGGAAGAAGTCTTACATGCCGTGGATTTATCGAGCGACATGCTTTCGAGGTTCCCGCACGAGTTAAGCGGGGGGGAGCGGCAGAGGATAGCTATCGCGCGGGCCTTGATCATGAATCCAAAATTACTGATCTTGGATGAGGCGGTCTCTTCCTTGGATGTTATTGTGCAACAGCAGATACTGGATCTTTTGAATAGGCTCCAGCAGGAATATAATATGACGTATTTATTTATTTCCCATAATTTGCGTGTGATTAGAAAAATTTGTCATAGGGTGGCGGTGATGTTAAGGGGGAAAATCGTTGAGATAGGTCCCAAGGAGGAGATATTCCATAATCCCCTGCACCCGTATACCCGGCAGTTATTAGCCGCTGCCATCAATTACCAATGTAAGGATGCGGATATCAGCCTAGATGGTTTCGGCCATATGGTCTTGGTTGAAAAGGGCCAAAATCATTATGTCCTAGAGAAAAAATTATGATGAGATGCTATCTGTCTTTTTTTCATGTTATAATGCTTATCAAATCAACGATTACTAATAATAGGAGATAAATATATGGGTCTTTCTTTTTGGGAAAGATTGAGCATTATTACCGGACTTCTGGTCCTGGCCGCTTTATTTGGGTTGATGTTTTTTGTGGCCAATATTGAAATTAAAGATCTGGATTTATGGCTGCATATAGGTACGGGTCGTTGGATTGTCAATAATGGTTTTCAGATACCACAGACGGATGTTCTTTCCTGCACGATCACCGGCAAGCCATGGATCAATCATGAATGGCTCTTTCAGGTCATTGTTTATTGGTTGTTCAATAAATGGGGGGCGGAGGGCATCCTCAATGCCCAATCCATCTTGATCAGTGTCACGGCCTTTATTTTGCTTATACTTGGGTATAACAAGGATAAACAGTTAGCCACAATCTTTCCCTTGGTGCTGGTGGCGATCGTCTATTTTGGTCGATTCACAAACCGGCCGGATCTTTTTAGCCTGTTTTTCTTCGCCTTTTATATCTTTCTTCTATCTTTTTTCTTAAATCAACGCTGGACGATTTATGCTATGTTCATATGCCAGGTCTTATGGAATAACATGCACGGGTTCTTCTTTTTTGGCCCATTATTCGTGCTGATCGGGCTTTCAGCCGAATGGATCAAGCGGCATGTCCCTTTGCCCTATGAATGGAACAAGATCGGGTGCTTGACCAATCAGGAATATAAGAATCTGAAATTAATATTTCTGTTTGTATTTCTCGCTTGTTTCATTAATCCGTACACCTTTCGGGGGGCTTGGTACCCTATCCGTGTGTTTTTTGAGCTCTCGGGTCAATCAAGGATCTTTTTCCAAAATATCGTTGAATTGCAAAAACCGATCACGTGGGGCAATATATTTTCTTTTGAAAAGTATCCTTATTACAAATTGCTCATCATGATCTCTGCCTTAAGTTTTTTCTTTAACCGCGATAAGCTCGATATTGGCAATCTTATGTTTTGGCTTGTTTTTCTTGGGTTCTCGTTGGCGGCCATCCGCAATATGATATTCTTTGCCTTTGCGGCTTATTTGGCTTTTGTGACCAATGCCTTGACGTTATCCATGCGGGATCTGCTTCCATTAAAAGTTATTGATAAAAAATTTATTCATGTGACCTCGATTGTGGTCAAGCTGTGTATCCTCGGATGGCTTATACAGTATGGCACCAGTATATCCTTAAATGGTTATTACGATTTTGATAAATACGACTGGAAAAGCGAATTCGGCGGGATCTCCCAAAGACAGTATCCGGTCAAGGCGGCTGATTTTTTCGTCGAGAATAACGTCAGGGCCAATTTGATGAACGGGTTTAACACCGGCGCTTATTTGGTGGGACGGTGTTCCCCCAACATTAAGGTCTATATTGACGGAAGAACCGAAGTGTACGGGCCTGAATTTTTTAGTACCTACAAAAATTTGTGGGAAAATGGCGATCCTAAATTGCTTCAGGAAACTATCGATAAATACGATATTGATGCCATATTTATCCACACCATAGAACGTCAGGCCCCGGACCAATTTTTAAAATCCGTTCATGCCCTTAAGGATTTCGTCCCGGTCTACCTTGACTTCGATGGCATTATTTACCTTAAAGATATGCCTAAGCATCAAGAGGTTATTAAAAAATACCGTTTGGATTTTGAAAATTGGGACCCACAAAGGCTCGATATTTTTCGCATGGGATACCGCCGGGTCATCCCCTATCGTTCAATAAATCGGGCCTATACGTTAGAGACATTGGGTTATCCTGATGCGGCTTTGCTTGAGATAGAAGAGACCTTAAAGATGTCTCCAACCTATATCGAGCCGTATAAATTGCGGGGTAAGATCTTTGCCGAACGCAAGGAATATATGAAGGCATTTGAGGATTTCAGGATCGCTGTCATGATGAATCCCCATGATTATAAAATGCGCATGAATTTGGCATTGTCATATTATCATATGGAAAAATATGAGTATGCAGCCGAACATTACGAAAAGATCATGACCAAATGGCCTAATAGGCCGGAAACATATTTTAAGTTATCACGGACCTATATTTATTTAGATAAGTATAACAAAGCCTTAGACGTCTTAAGTAAGGGGTTGGAATTGGCGCCCAAGGCAGCCTTAGATACAATAACATTGGCTGATATGATGGCTGAACGCGGGCACGATCAGGAAGCCCTTAAGGCGTATCAACTCATTAAGGGTGTTAAAGGCAAGAAAAACGCCATGTTGCATTATAAATTAGGCAGTGTATTTAAGCGTTTGGGCGATAAAATAAAGGCCAAACAGTCATTGGAACAGGCCCTTAATATGGATCCCGAGAATCAGATGATCCAGAACTGTTTGCGGAATTTGATGGAAGAAAAATAATGCGTAAGGTACTAACGTTTATTTTGGCTGGGGGCAAGGGGGAGAGGTTGAATCCCCTGACGCGGGATCGGGCCAAGCCGGCCGTTCCTTTTGGCGGGAAGTATAGGATTATTGATTTTACATTGAGTAATTGCGTGAATTCAGGGTTACGGCGCATTTATGTCCTTATTCAATATAAATCATTCTCCCTTCAAAAACATATTCTGGCGGGATGGGATATCGTTTCCAATCAATTGGGTGAATTCATTGATGTCATCCCGGCTCAGCAGCGTATCAGCACAGATTGGTATCGGGGTACGGCCGATGCCATTTATCAGAATATTTATACGATCAATGATCATAACCCTGATTTGGTTCTTATTTTGGCCGGCGATCACCTGTATAAAATGGATTATCAGAAAATGATCGACTATCATGAGGCCATGAAGGCGGATGTAACCATAGCGTGCAGCCCGCAACCGGTGGCCATTGCGCATCAATTTGGCGTGATTGAGGTTGATAAAAAAAATCGGGTCAAGGGGTTCCAGGAGAAACCGCAACATCCCAAGACCATTCCCGGTGATCTGAATCGAATTTTAGCCTCAACCGGGATCTATCTCTTTGATAAAGATGCCCTTCTTAAAGAGCTTGAAATCGATGCGCTTAATGCCTCTGATCATGATTTTGGTAAAAATGTGATCCCGCAGATGATGACTAATAAGCGCCATTTATATGTGTATAATTTTGCCGATAACAATGGTCAGCCGGCGTATTGGCGGGATATTGGAACCCGGGATGCCTACTATCAGGCGAATATGGATCTGGTCAAAGAAAGACCCCCATTGGATTTATATGACCGCAAATGGCCTGTACGTACCTTTCATGAGCAGTATCCCCCGACGCAAATGATCAGTTGCCGCAATGATAAAGGGCCGGTCTTAAATCCTGCCATTATTAACTCCTTGATTGCCGAAGGGTGCCAGATACGAGGGGCCACAATTATTGATTCGGTGTTGTCCTCTCATATTAAAGTATCCAAAGGGGCCAGGGTTGAGAGATCGGTTATTATGGAGGGGGTCATCATTGGAGAGAATGTCCATATCCAAAATGCGATCATAGATAAAGAAGTTGTTATTCCCGCCAACTCCCGTATTGGGTTTGATCTAGAATTAGAAGCCAAGCGTTTTGATGTGACAAATTCCGGGATTGTGATCGTGGCCAAAAAAACAGCCATGCCGGTCTTTAGTCAATAAAACAATTTGTTATTTACAGATTTCTTTAAAACGTTTGGTGAGTAGAGGGACCACCTGGAATAAATCTCCCACAATACCATAATTAGCTACATCAAATATAGGTGCATGAGGATCTTTGTTGATGGCGATGATCGTATCAGAAGATTGCATGCCAACCAGGTGTTGGATCTGCCCAGAGATGCCACAGGCGATATATATTTTGGGACAAACGGTTTTGCCTGTTTGGCCGACTTGATGGGAGTAGGGCATCCATCCGCTATCAACGGCAGCCCGTGACGAACCGACGGCACCGCCTAGGACCTGGGCTAATTCTTCCAAAAGTGGGAAATTTTCAGGACCGCGCATGCCTCTTCCCCCGGAAACAATGATGTCAGCTTCCGTTATGTTAACGGTGGAGCTGAGTTCTTCAACGACATCCAGGATTTTAATTCTGGTGGTGAGAAATGTTTTATCGAAGGATTCCTTGATTATTTTGCCTTTGCGTTTTTTATCGAGGGGGCTTTCCTTCATGACTTTATGGCGGACGGTTGCCATTTGTGGTCTATGATTACGGGTCTTGATGGTCGCCATGATATTGCCGCCAAAAGCCGGACGGGTTTGCAGGAGAATTTTTTCCTGCGGGTCGATATCTAATCCGGTACAATCTGCTGTCAGCCCTGTGTGCAGGCGCACGGCCACCCTCGAGACCAAGGCCCGGCCGATGGATGTGGCCCCGCAAAGAACGATCTCAGGACGGTATTTACGGATAAAATGGCATAAAATTTTTGTATATGGCTCGTCGAGAAATTGGGCGAGTTTCGGATCGTCAGCTATATAGACATTATCGGCGCCACGATGAATGAGTTCCTGGGCCTGAGTGTGGATATCGTTGCCTAAAAGCACGCACGAGACGTCTGTCTTAAGGTCCTTGGCTAATTCTCTGGCCTTGCCCAATAATTCAAAGACAACCGGTTGAACGATACCTTTTTTTTGCTCAGCAAAGACCCAGACACCCTTATAATTTTCCAGGCCTTCGGTCGTTTTTGAGCTGCGTTGCAATTCAATGGCATCGAACTTACAGACCTCAACACACGCCCCGCATAACGTGCATTTATCCAGATCGATCACGGCCTTTTTATCAACCATGGTAATGGCGCCGAACGGGCAGGCCTTGACACATAAGGAACAACCGGTGCATTGGTCAGTGAGAATACGTATGCTCATAATTATGCTAGATGATCCTTTAGATTGTTTATTAATTTATCAACCGCCTCTTGGGCATCGCAATCATAAATTTCACCTTTGGGACGAGGTGGCGGGGTGAATATCTTAACCACTTGTGTTGGTGACCCGTTGAGCCCTAAATTATCTTCTTTTAAATCCAGATCTGTGGCCTTCCAATTAGTCACAATGGCCTTTTTGGCCCGCATCATGCCCTTTAAGGAGGGAAGGCGCGGCTCATTGATCTCTTTGACAACCGTCATGAGACAAGGCATACGGGATTGAATAACCTCATAGCCTTCTTCCGTCATCCTTTCCAAAACGATATCTTTATCTTTGATCTGCTCGATCTTTTTAACGTAGGTAATTTGGGGGATGTCAAGATGGGTGGATATCCCGGGGCCTACCTGGGCCGTATCGCCATCTGAGGCCTGTTTGCCGCAGATGATAAGGTCATAATCCTTTATTTCCTTGATGGCCATGGCCAGCGTATAACTAGTGGCCCATGTGTCAGAGCCGGCAAAGGCTCGGTCGCTGATCAGAATGGCATCATCGCATCCCAGGGCGATAGCTTCGCGCAGGGACGATTCGGCTTGCGGCGGCCCCATGGTGATCACCGTGGTTTTGCCGCCGTATTTTTCCTTTAAGCGCACACCTTCCTCGATCGCGTACATGTCAAAAGGATTGATGATGGATTTAACGCCTTCACGAATGAGGGTATTGGTTTGGGGGTCGATTTTTACCTGGGTTGTGTCAGGAACTTGCTTAATGCAGATAATTATATTCATAACAAATAATTATTTTGCCATTTCTTTAATGAGGCCCAAGGCAATGATATTACGCTGGATCTGGTTGGTCCCTTCATAAATTTGAGTGATCTTGGCGTCGCGCATATATTTTTCAACGGGGTATTCACGCATATAACCATAGCCGCCCAGGATTTGGACGGCATCTGTTGTTACGCTCATGGCTGTATCCGAGGCAAAAAGCTTGGCCATGGCAGAATTTTTACCGATATCTTTTTTGCCACTGTCAACCTCACGGGCCACAGCATAAACCAGGGCACGCGCCGCCTCAACCTGGGTCGCCATATCAGCGAGCATGAATTGGATCCCTTGGAAGCTGGATATGGATTTCCCGAACTGTTTTCTCTCCTTGGCATATTTGACGGCTTCTTCTAAGGCTCCCTGGGCAATGCCGAGAGCTTGGGCGCCAATGCCTGGGCGTGAGTTATCGAAGGTTTTCATGGTGATGATAAACCCTTGGCCTTCACGTCCGATCAAGTTTTCTTTAGGGATCTTGCAATCGGTAAAGATTAGTTCACTTGTGATGGATGCGCGGATACCCATTTTATCTTCTTTTTTGCCAAATGTGAATCCTGGCGTTCCCTTCTCAACGATGAAAGCGCTGGCGCCGCGGGCACCCTTTGATTTATTCGTCATGGCAATGATCGTATAGGTCTCCGCTTCACCACCATTGGTGATGAAGTGTTTTGTCCCATTGAGGATATAATGGTCCCCGTCCTTGGTAGCTGTGGTCTGCAGGGCACTGGCATCAGATCCCGCCGCAGGTTCTGTCAGGCCAAAGGCGGCCATTTTCTCTCCCTTGGCCAAGGGAGGGAGGTATTTCTTCTTTTGTTCATCCGAACCAAATAATAATATAGGGTAGGCACCCAAGGCTGAGGCTGCATAGCAGACGGCAATACCGCCGCAACCACGCGAGAATTCTTCGGTGGCCAAGCAGAGATCAAAAACCCCGCCACCCATGCCGCCATATTCTTCTGGCAAAAAAAGTCCAAAAAGGTCGGATTCAGCCATGACCTTCATGATATCTCTGGGAAATTTCTCGGTTTGATCGAGCTGAGCCGCGACAGGCTTGATCTTTTCTTCGGTTATCTGCCGGCATAAATCTTTGATCATAACCTGTTCTTCAGTTAATAAATAATCAAGCATTGTGCCTCCTTCAAAAGAAAGATTTTGAAATAAAAATCAAATACATCTCTAATAAACTTTCCCATACTAACATAAGCCTTTATGATAGGCAATATTTTTTTCTTTTCTTTGTTCATTAAATTTAATAATTTTTTAAAATTGGCTAATCGGGTTGTGATCATCAACATGGGTGGGGTAGAAAGGGAATGTTGCATAATGCAAAATTTATGAAAAAGTTTTTGATTCATTATGGATATAATTGGATTTTTTTATAAATTTTGTTTAAGGTATAATTGGGCGGGTAAAATAGTTTAAAGACAACTCGTCAATAAAATCTCGGATGTAATGTGAAAGAATGTAATATTATGTTATATAAATGTATAATTTAATAAATTTTAATAAAAAAATGATTTAAATGTTGACATAAAGACAATTTACGAATAAATTGAATATAACATCACTTATTTATTCCAATACATTATAGTAAAAACATGGCAGATTCACCTTTAATGACAATCGATGAGTTAGCCCGTTATCTTAAAGTCCAGAAAAGGACTATTTATGATTGGTTAAAAAAGGGCAAAATTCCTGCCAATAAAACAGTCGGTCAATGGCGTTTTAAAAAAGAGAAGATCGATGCCTGGCTGGAGAATGGATAAATACAATCTTTAAAAATATTGCCACGGAACCAGATGTTGAAGGAGGAGTCGATGAAGGTTAACGAAAAAGTCAACGTGGAAAAAGATATCCGGGAATTAGTGGCTGAGATATTGGAATCGTCTCCTGAGGAAATAAAGGGGGATGCAAATTTTGTCAAGGACTTGGGAATGGATTCGATGATGGCCTTGGAGATCTTGGCCGGTATTGAAAAGAAATATCGTATTGTCATTCCTGAAGATGCTTTGCCAAAGTTCACGGATCTCAATGCCACGGTTAAGCTCGTACAAGGCTTTATTGCCAAGAAAAAATAAAATTCTATTTTACAACCTTCGATAAAACTAAGAGGAGTGCTGCATGTATTTTAAAAGACTTGAAATCTTCGGCTTTAAATCTTTTGCGGATAAAACTGTTTTGAATTTTGAGCCTGGGATTACGGCCATCATTGGCCCGAACGGATGTGGCAAGAGTAATGTTTTTGATGCCATCCGGTGGTCTTTGGGAGAGCAAAGCAGCAAGGAATTGCGCGGTTCGGCCATGGAGGACGTCATTTTTAATGGTACCGACAAAAAGTCTGGTCTTGGTTTTGCCGAGGTGAGCATCACCTTATCGAACGAATCGAAGATGTTGCCTATCGAATACGATGAAGTCACGGTGACGCGCAGATTGTTTCGTTCCGGGGAAAGTGAATATTTGATCAATAAAACACCCATGCGCTTGAAGGATATCACTGAATTGTTTATGGGCACCGGTATCGGTGCCGAAGCGTATTCTTTGGTTCAGCAGGGCAAGGTCGATCTAGTTGTCAGCGCCAGGCCTGAGGACAGGAGGGTCCTTCTGGATGAGGCCTCCGGCATAACAAAATATAAATCAAAACGCAAAGAGGCCATGAATAAATTGGCCGACACCGATAATAATTTATTGCGTATCAATGATATTATTGTCGAGGTGAAACGGCAAATATCCTCTTTGGAGCGGCAGGCCAATAAGGCCCGACGATATAAGGATGAATTTGAAAAATTAAAGAATTTGGAAGTCAAGCTGGCTAATTATGAAATTGATTTATGTGGTGTCGAGCGGGGGGATTTTCAAGGTTGTTTACGTTCATTGCATGATAAGGAAAATGAATTATCGTCTCGGCTTAAAGAATTTAATGAAAGTATCCAGACTGAAAATAATCGTTTAACGGACGTAGAAGAGCAGATCAATGATATTAATGCCGAGGACATAAAGCTGGATGGTCAAATTGATATCAATAACCGGCAAATTGGCTTTAACGAGGAGAGGATAGAGAACATTATTCTTAATGAATCCCGATTAAAGGAGAAACAGGCCCAATTAAAAGAAAGATGTCAAGTTCAGCATAATAAGATCGAGGAATTGAGGCAGACGTTGGCTGGGCTGAATGATTTGATGCAGCAAAAACTATCTCTTTTAAACGAGAAGAAAGCGTTGTTGATATCGATCAATGACACGATCCGGGATGCGGAACAGTCTATTCGTAAAGAGGAAGAAAGTGTTTTGGATATTTCTTCAAGCCAGGTTCAGGTCAAAAATCGCCTGACGGAGATCATGAAGGAAGTTCAAGGGGCGCTGGCGCGCAAGCGGCGTTTGGAAGTGGAACGCAACAAGGTGTCGAACGAAAAGATGGAAGTGGACGAAAAGCTAAAGACCGTGAGCCAGAAGCTGGAGGCGTCACAAACCCGGATTGACCAGATGCGGGGGCAGCGGGAGAGCCAGCAAGAAATTCAGGTATCGTTAACCCAAGAACTTTCGAGTTTACAGCAAACGATTGATGATTTGGAAAAGAAGAAACTATTTTTGAAATCACAAAAGGATTTTATTGAAAAGCTTTCCGTGCAGTATGAAGGCATGCCTGATCCGGGTGTGGAAGGGCGATTTTTTACGGATACTCCTCCCCAGGAATTTCATAGCGGCATTATTGGAAAGGTAAAGCAGGTGTCGCCGATTAATGGGGCTGACTATGGAAAATTGTCTTCCTGTTTTGCTAATTCTTTCAAGCAACTTTATGAAATTATTTGTGAAACCAAATTTATTGAATTGGATCCCCAGCAGATATCGCAACAGATCGATTTGTTATCAGCCGAATTAGGGGAGAAAATTGTGCAGAAAGAAGATATCACTCTTAGACTGGACCAGCAAAAGAAGATCATTGGTCAGCTGGAGCTTGATATCCAGGAAGAGGAGAAGATCCTTTCTGTATACTCGGCCCAAAAAAATGACATTGTGCAGGAATGCCAAAAACTGGTTGATGAACTTGACCTCGTTCAAATGGAATGGGATGAGGTGAGCGGCAATCTGGAGTCGTTAAAGCAAAGAGAAGATGACCTGTCGGGACAATTGGATGTGTTGAGTGAACGATTGAATGTCGGCCAGATGAACATCCGGGATAATCAGAAAAAAATTGCCGTCAAAACAGATGAGCGGGAGGATGTCACAGTTGCCATCGCTCAGCTGGAGACGGAAATTGCCTCGGAAGATGACAAACGCCTGAGTCTGAATGAGAATTTAAATATGTTTCAGGAAGAACTCGATGCCAGCCTCGAAGAGATTCATCATATTGAGACGGAATTTACTGATTTCGAGAATAAAAAGATCCAATTTAGAACGGATATTGATGACATAAAGAAAAAGATCGTTCAACTTAAGGAGGATAAACAGAGCCTGCAGCAAAAAATAATTCAATTGGAAAAACAGAAGGATGAGCTGATCGTTAAGATTAATGACATGCGGTCCCATGTATCCGTTTTTGTTAATGATCTGGAGGATGTCCGCAAACAGATCCATCAGCAAGAGATGCATATCCAGGAAGTGAGTTTTAAAGTTAAGGAAATCAAGGACCGTTTGATGCAGACGTATAAGATAGATCTGGAGGCCTTTAATGCGGAGCTAAAAGCTCACGAAGTCGAGGGCGAAGCGGCAGCGGCGCCAGCGGATCAGCCGCCAGAGAGTTTTGATGCCGAGGCAACTCGGGTGGCCATTGAGCGTTTGCGTAAACGTTGCGATTCTTTCGGCTCTGTCAACATGGTTGCTATTGATGAGTATGATGAGCTGCGCGACCGTTTTGAGTTTTTAACCAAGCAACAGAGTGATCTGATTACAGCGAAGGAATCCCTGCATAATACGATCCGCAAAATCAATCGCCAGACGCGGCAAATGTTCATGGATACCTTCACCAAGGTGTCTGAAGAATTCAGGATCTATTTTAGGATGTTATTCGGTGGGGGAGAGGCCCGTTTGGTTTTGCTTGATCCAGAAAATGTGCTTGAATCAGGGATCGAGATAGTGGCGCGGCCTCCCGGCAAGAAATTGCAGAACATAAGCCTTCTTTCCGGCGGGGAAAAGACATTAACCGCCATTGCCCTTATTTTTGGTGTCTTCAAGGTGAATCCCAGTCCTTTCTGCGTCCTGGATGAGATCGATGCCGCCTTGGACGAATCAAATATCGGGAGATTTAGTTATCTGTTAAAAGATTTCTCAAAGATCTCTCAGTTTATCGTGATCACCCATAGCAAGAAGACCATCGCCAGTTCCGATGCTATGTATGGGATCACCATGGAAGAAACAGGTGTTTCCAAAGTTGTTTCGGTCAAATTTAAGGAAGATATGGAACAGAAGGAATCCACGCCACAGCAAGAAGCCGTTGCCGCCAGTGCATAAGCTTTGATCTTTTAAAGGGTGGCCGTCCATTGATGTAAAAGGCTGCCCCTTTTCTATTGGTCACCTTCCAGATAGGTTTTATTTTTGCCGCTAAATTTAGCAATATACATGGCCTTGTCGGCCTGGGCAATTAAGTTGTCCTTTTCCAGGGCATCTTGGGGGTAGGTTGCCAAACCTATGCTGACAGTGATGTTGATTGTGGCCGCGGGGGTTGGGCTTTGAAAGGATGTGTCATGCAGAACAAAAGGATAGGCCTCTATTTTCTTACGCATACGTTCGGCGATCTCATAACTTTGTTGCTTGTTGGACTGCAAGAGGATCATCGCGAATTCTTCCCCTCCGTAACGACAGACATAATCTGAATCCCGCGATGATGATTGGAGGATTTGGGCCATCTGCTTAAGGATGATATCCCCTTGCTGATGACCATGGATATCATTAAATTTTTTAAAACTATCTATGTCAATAAGACCAAGGGTTAGGTTGGTTTTATTATGGATCGCTTTTTGTAATTCATCGGTTAGTTTTTTTTGGAAAAAGCCATGGTTCCAGAGATCGGTCAAGGAGTCGCGATGACTTTTGAGAACGATCATTTCATAGAGGCGAGAGTTCTCTATGGCCAAGGCCGCCTGGTTGGCCATCATGGCAAATGTCCGGATATCATCTTCCTTGATAGGTTTTTGGGTGTAGATATTATCTGCCACAATAAGCCCGGTCATTGTATTTTTAGCTTTTAAGGGCATGATGACCAATTCATGGGTAGGGAATAATTGAAAAAGAGGGTCTTGAGAATATTGTTCGATCTCCTCTTTGTCCAGGTGCCAAGGGACTCCGCGATGATAGGCCTGATTCAAGATATTTCGTTCATTAGGGTTTAAGCTTATATGCAGGCGTTTTAGTTTTTTAAACAGCGATGACTGGGAGATGGAGCGGGTCACATTTTCGGCTTGGATCAAATCCTCCAGGTCTTGGTTTGACGATTCGATATATGTCCATATGCGGTTGGCGTCTTCACCGGATTCAGGTCCTATGGCCATTTTGCATTCTAGTGTTTGGCTGTAGGCATTAACCAAAAAAAGGAGGGCGCGATTATAACCCAGGCCGGTATGGGACGTCACCCCGGTTAGGATGATATACAAGATATGATCGAGCTTGAGAGTGGAGCGCATGGCTGCACTGACTTCGTATAAAACATTCAATTCCCGTTGAGTCCGTTTTAATGTATTCTCAATCTCCAGAATGTTTGGCTCTTTTATTAGTTCTTTCATTTTAATATAGATATTAATTAACTATGTGAAGTGAAGAATAGCACTATATTAATTCATTGTCAAGCTCCAAAAATAATTGCAATATTTTTTGATTAATTTATAAGTTATTGTAATATAGTGTTTTATGAAATATCAAAAAATAATTTGTTAGAAAACGCTTTCTTGACACCCCTATAAGCATATGTTATACTTTAGCAGTTTAACTGTAATAAAGCCAATATGTTGGGAGAAATAATTTCAAAAATTAACCCTGTTGATGTTATTATCGCACTGATCTTTCTCAGATGTCTGTATATTGGTTTGCATAGGGGATTTGTCGTCGAATTTTTCAAGCTTTTAGGGATGATATTAGCTACATTTATCACGCTTCATTATTACAGTCATTTTGCTTATCTGCTAGGCCCGCTTGTATTCATCCCATATGAAACAGCAGAATTGCTTTCTTTTTGTCTGCTGTGGTTATTTATTGTCGTCATATTTAAGGTGGTCCGCGAGGGATGGATGATCATGATCAATCCCGAAGAGAAGATATCCGTGGTTCAAAAGATCGGGGGTATCGTAGTGGCGATCCCTCGCGCATTTCTTATATGTGGCATGGCTTTTCTTTTAGTTTTTTCATCCAGAAATTTTGAATTATCAGACAGTGCCCATAAATCATTTTGTGGTTTTTATTTAATGGATATCTCTCCCCAAATATACAACACCATTTATGAGGGACTCATCAAGAAGGTTTTCCCCAATGAGGCAAAGAATTCCTCGGTTTTTAAATTGAAGTCTTTATATTTACGGTCGAAAAAAAAGAAATAAACGTTCATCAGTTATAACCATTTCATTTAATCCTTTGACACTCTTAATGAAAGGGTTTGTATCATATGGGATTTATCCCCCAGGAAATTATCCAACAGGTCTTGGACCGGTGTGACATAGTTGAGGTTATTTCAAGCTATATTCCTTTGAAACGCACGGGACGCAATTACAAGGCGAATTGCCCCTTTCATCATGAAAAGACACCTTCGTTCATTGTCAGTCAGGATAAACAGATTTATCATTGTTTTGGATGCGGTGTTGGCGGCAATGTGATTTCTTTCGTCATGGCGCAGGAGCATTTGGAATTCCCCGACGCTGTTCGGCATTTAGCCCAAAAGATCGGCGTGAGGATCGAGACCTCTGAGAGGGGGGATAAAAAAAAGCGTGAATTGCGCCATCAGATATATCAGGCCAATCAGTGGGCCTGCCAATATTTTCATGAGAATCTTCTTGTAAATAAAAGCCCCATGGCTGTTGAGGGGCGTCGTTATTTGAAAAGTCGGGGTATAGAGCTTGACTCAGTTAAAAAGGCCCAGATCGGGATGGCCTTGGACCAGTGGGACGGCTTATTAGGCTATATGAATCAAAAAGGCGTCTCACTGCAGGTGTTGCAAAAGGCGGGTCTTATTATTCCCAGAAGTAATCGGGAAGGATTTTTTGACAGATTTCGTAACCGCATTATGTTTCCGATCTTTGATAGTAAAGGCCGGTGTGTGGCCTTTGGTGGGCGCACTTTGGAAAAGGATAATGCGGCCAAATACATGAATTCCCCGGAGTCGGTGATATATACGAAAGGGCAGCATTTGTATGGACTTAATTGGGCTAAGGATGATATTGTTTTGTCGCATTTTGCCATCGTGGTTGAAGGATATTTGGATCAAGTGACTCCCTTTCAGGCGGGGATAAGAAATATCGTTGCCTCACTGGGGACAGCGTTGACGATTGAGCAAGTCCGCCTTTTACGGCGGTATACCAAAGAGATCACCGTTCTTTTTGATTCTGATGCCGCCGGGGAGCAGGCTACCTTGCGAAGTTTGGATTTACTGATCGAGGAAGGACTGAATGTCAAGGTTACCCGTTTACCGAAAGGGTTTGATCCGGATCTTTTTATCAGGCAGAAAGGATTGAAAGAATTCCAGGAGAAGATATCCCAGGCTTATTCGCTCTTTGATTTTAAGCTCTCAATTTTGTTTCAGCAGTACGATAAGCAAACCATTGAAGGCCGTGCGCAGATTTGCGCCGCCATGCTGCCGACGATCGCCAAATGGGACAATGAGATCATTCGGTTTGAATATATCCGGAAATTAGCCCGGTCTCTGTTAATATCTGAAGAGCCTTTGGTTCTGCAGATGAATAAATATATGCGAAAGGGTTCACTTGACTTTAAGGATGGCGAAGGGGCCCCGGTCGTTGAGCTTGCCTCAGGCATTTCTGCGGTAGAGCGCAATTTGCTTAAATTGATCATGGAGGAGCAAGATTACATCCCTTTGTTACGTCGGGATGTTGTTCCGGAAGAGATCGAGAATGGCCATGTCTTGAAGATCATGGCCAAGATTTATGAGTTGGTTGATCAAGGGGAACCGAGCGTGCCGTCAAGCCTTATGAGCCACTTTGAGGACCAGCAGGTTATCAAGATTATCTCCGAGTTGATGACCGCTGAAGATTTATTGGTGGGCGATAAAAAAAAGATTTATCAGGATTGTATTGCGCGGATTAAAAAAGATCGCTTGAAAACTGAACGCCGCCGTATATTGCGGGATATGGAGCAAGCGCAAAGCCGTGGCAACATCCAAAAGGTTGATGAGCTTTTAAGAAAGTATAATCAATTAATTAAGGGGTAATATTAAATGAAAAAAAAGGAACTGAAGACCGATCTCGATAAGTTGATTTCTCTCGGCGAGAAAAAAGGATTTTTGACCTATGATGAGGTCAATGCCACCCTCTCAGAGGATATTGATTCGTCGGAGGAACTCGACCATATTTTTGATGTCCTTGATGGGCGGGACATTAAGATCATCGAATCGGACAAGAAAATGACAAGCCATAAAGAAGATGGCGATATGTCCCGGGAGCAGCAAGTCCGCAAGGCGCGGGAAGAGCAAAGCAAGGAAGACGTCTATTCTGATAAATTCATCCCCCTTGATGACCCTGTTAAGATGTACCTAAAGCAGATGGGCTCGATCCCCCTCTTATCTCGTGAAGAAGAGATCAGTCTGGCTAAACGCATCGAGGATACGGAGCAGAAATTCGCCGAAGCCTTGTTCCGCACAACGTATGCCAGGAAGGAAGCCTTGCGCATTATCAATCAGGTGCTCAATGAAGAAATTAATGTGGAAGATGTTATTAAGGATGAATTGGAACGGCGCCCGAAGCTTATTCGCGATCTTAATCGTATTATAAAAAGAGTGCGTCATACGCGTGTCGGGTCCGAGAAGTCAGCCAAGACCTTGGCGCAGTTTAAGTTGACCTCAACCAAGAACGAAGAGATCGTTTTTGATATCATTCAGATGATCGACCGGATTGAGAAAATAAAACGCCAGTTGAAAAAGATGTCACGTAGTTCGAAAGACGCTGGTAAGTTGCGTAAGGAAAAGGCCAAATTATCGCGTGAGTTGGGGCAGTCGGTTCCCAAGGTCAAAGAACAACTGCGTTTGATTAAGATACGACAGTCAAAATTCAATAAGGCTAAGAAATTGCTTGTCGAGGCCAATTTGCGGCTCGTTGTCAGTATCGCCAAAAAATACATCAATCGCGGTCTGTCATTCTTGGATCTGATCCAGGAAGGAAATATGGGCTTGATTCGGGCCGTGGAAAAATTTGAATATAAGAGGGGCTATAAGTTTTCAACATATGCGACATGGTGGATTCGTCAGGCCATCACACGCTCGATTGCCGATCAGGCCAGGACCATTCGCATACCTGTTCATATGACGGAAACCATTAACAAGATCATCCGCATATCCCGTCTTTTTGTGCAGGAATATGGCCGTGAGCCAACGGCTCAGGAGATCGCCCGGCAGATGCGGATATCCGTATCGAAGGTGAAGGAGATCTTGAAGATTTCCCAGGTCCCTATATCGCTTCAAACCCCAATTGGGGACGAGGGCGATACAAATTTTGGCGATTTTATCGAGGATAAAAAAGCCATATCCCCGGCCAATGCGACCCTGCATTCTATGTTAAAGGAGGAGATCGGGTCTGTCCTTCAGACCTTGGATGCCCGGGAGAGAAAGATCCTTGAGTTGCGTTTTGGTATTCAGGACGGCACAAGCCGTACCCTTGAAGAAGTCGGTAGCGAGTTTAACGTAACGCGGGAGAGGGTGCGTCAGATCGAATCAAAAGCCTTGCGTAAGCTCAGACATCCAACGAGATCGCGCCGGATCAAGTCTTTTATTGATATGTCGACAAGAGAAACCGAGAGTGTTTTTTAATATCTTTAGTCGGGACAAAGCCCTGCATCCTTTTCTGTGGCATGCAGGGCTTTTTTCTTGGGAATCACTTAGATTATGGAATTTTAGTGCTATAATGCGTCTATGAGTTTTTTGTATTTAAAGAACATCAAGTATTCCATGCTCCTTTTCTTGTTTTTTGTCGCGATTTTTGGACCACCTCATCCTTCTGTGTGGGGCCAACAACATCCCGTAACAGAAGAAACCAGGGAATTTTGCAATAAGATCTTGGTCAATATTTATTATGATTTAGTAGATCTTAAAAAAGAATATCCCGGTCTTAAGAATTTTGGTGATGAATGCCTTTTTGAAAACCCTCATGGTATTTATGCTCTTCTTTACGAGTATAAGGGGCATCTGCAGAAACAGGACCGACGACCATATGCCTTTGGCATAACGATCGACAAAACTGAGGATGCAACGTTTAATGACAAGGATGGTGTTTTTCAATATCCTTTTCCCGCGCTTGATTTGAAAATCAACGGATTTCAACCAAGATATATTCTCTCATCCGAACTGGATGTCACGAGTGTTATCAGAAAATATATTCCCCGCCTACAAGATTACCAGCAGTCTTTTCTTCCATTGCGGCTGATTATTTTACCCACCAAGAATCTTTATCATGTTCATGAAGAAATTGAATTAGAAATTGTTCTCAAGAACGTCAGCAAAAATCATTTATATGTAAAAACATTGGGGCCGGAAACCTTATATTTTTTATTTAACAACGAATTTTGGGGTACCAGGCCGACTAAATATACAAAAGGTGGGAAGCGGCTTATTTTGCATGCTGGTGAGGAACTAAGGGTTAGCTATCGCAGTGACGGTTTCCCGAGTCCAAGAGATGTAAATATCTATTGCACGTATAATGTGGAGGTCGATGGCGTGCATCCTTATACTAATTATCAAATAAAGATAATAGAATAAAGGATTTTTATTGAACAGAGCGCAGGAAATTTATTGAAATTCATGGGCGGTTATGATATTCTGGTATGCAAATTTCTTTATATACTAATATAATTAGTATTTATTAGGGGCCCATAGCTCAGCCCGGTCAGAGCAGTTGACTCATAATCAATTGGTCCCAGGTTCAAATCCTGGTGGGCCCAGGAATTAATAGTAAGCAGTAAGATATTAGCAGTAAGTTGAGTCCTAAATGATATCAAAGATCGTATCCTTTTGGAAATACTCTAGTTCGGAATAAATCATGCCGACTACTTATTGCTTACTACGTAGAACTAAAATGGGCGCATAGCTCAGCCGGTTAGAGTGCTGCCCTCACATGGCAGAGGTCGAAGGTTCGAGTCCTTCTGTGCCCATTAATTAAAAAATGCAAGCCTTTATTATGAGATAGATAATTAAGAAAGGATTTTACGTGTCCCCTCCATCGGTTCTTGATCAAATTCGTAAGTTGGTTGAAATACAAAAGCTCGATGCGCAAATCTATGACATTCGAAAGGAATTAAAGGAAAAGCCAGCCCTTTTAGAACAGTTGAAGCAGGAATTTGAGGCTCAAAAAGCCAATTTGAATACATTGGAGGAAAAAAGCAAGGCGGTGCAGGTTTCACGCAAGAGCCTTGAGGGTGATTTGATGGCCAAGGAGGAAGCTATTGCCAAGGCTAATATGCAGCTCTCTCAGATAAAGACCAACAAGGAATATACTGCCAAACTGAGCGAAATTGAAAATATTAAGGCCGATAAGTCTATGATCGAAGAAAAGATCCTCATCTCCTATGATGATGTCGATAAAATAAAGGCTGATATTGAAAAGGAAAAAGGGATTCTTGATCAAAAGTCTAAGAAATACCAGTCCTCTAAGCAAGAGATCGAGGGGCATATTAAAGAGTTGGAGGATCGTTTAAAGGTCTTACAATCCCAGCGCAAACAGATCACCCCAGACATTGAAAAAGAATTATTGAATCGGTATGAGAAGATATTGGTGAACAAGGAGGGTTTGGCTATTGTTCCGGTTGAAGGCACCTCGTGCGGGGGCTGCTTTATGAATGTCCCCGCCCAAATCATTAATGAAATGAAGATGCACGATAAATTGATCTATTGTGAGATGTGCTCACGCATTCTTTATTTGAAGGAAGATTTCCCAGATTAATTGAACGAAGACATAGAAGGTTGGGTGTGGAAAAAATAGAGATTTTCACGGATGGCGCTTGTTCGGGCAACCCGGGCGAAGCGGGCGTTGGGGTGGTCATCAAAAAGGGTTCTGACGTCATTTGGCGATTATCGAAAAGTATTGGCAAGGGCACGAACAATATTGCTGAATATACCGCGGCCCTGTATGCCTTACAACAGGCATTGATCCTCAAGGCTAGGGATCTTGTCCTGTATACGGACAGTGAACTTTTATATAAGCAGGTGATGGGGCAATATAAGGTGCGCCATCCTTCCATTAAGTATCTTTTTGATCTTGTGCAGCACCTGATAACTGGATTTGATCATGTGGATGTGCGCTACGTGCCGCGTGAAAAGAATAAGGAAGCCGATAAGTTGGCACGCAGGGCTTTAAAGACAGAGCAAGCCAAGGTAGTCGCCTCGGGGGTACTCTTCGGGGAGGAAAGTCCGAGCTCCAAAGGGTAGTGCATCCTGATAACGCAGGACATGCCGGAATTGATTCGGTATAGGATCAGAGCTACAGTGACGATACCTCGCGTATTGTGAGGGGTGAAACGAGCAATCTCTGCACGGAGCAAGGCCAAATAGGAAGAGATCATTGATGAACGTTAAGGTTCATCAGTAGCGAAGTGACCCGCTTCGTTGGTATCTTCGGGTCGGCCGCGAGAGTATAGGGAGCGATCCCTTAAGTGAGTGGAATGATTACCCATCTCGCCTGAAAAAAAGGAGATGCACACAACTCGGCTTATTGGTTTGTTCTGTCTCTCTTTGAAGATTGAAGGTTCGTGTTTACCAGGGGCCATAATGTACAATGTTGAACGCTAAAAATTAGGAGGGCGATATATGTCAGGTCATTCAAAATGGGCGAGTATAAAACATAAGAAAGCAGCCACAGATGCCAAGAGAGGGGCGGCCTTTACAAAGGTGACCCGTGAGATCACTGCGGCGGCAAAAGATGGAGGGGGGAATCCTGAAACAAATATTCGTCTTCGGGCTGCCATTACCCGTGCCAAAGATATCAATATGCCCAATTCGAATATTGATAATGCGATCAAGAAAGGGACGGGGGAGCTCCCCGGGGTCACCTATGAAAAAGTCGTTTTTGACGCGTATGGGCCGGGCGGTGTCGCCCTTTTGATTGAGGGCTTGACGGATAATAAGAATCGCACCACCGCTGAGGTTCGAAATATCCTGAATAAGAAAAATGGGAGTCTTGCTGGGGCTGGAAGCACCAGCTGGATGTTCACGCCTAAAGGGTTCGTTTCGATCGAAACGGATAAGACCAGTGAAGAAGAACTTATGGATATCGTGCTTGATGCCGGCGCCGAGGACATAAAGACCGAGGGGGACTATTTCGAGATTATTTCTGAGCCGGCATCGTTTGAGGCCGTCAAGAAGGTCATCCAGGAAAAAAATATTCCAATGGTGACGGCGGAATTAACCCAGATCCCTAATTCGAACATAAAAGTGACCGGTTCCAGCGCCAAGCAGATGTTGGAGCTAATGGAATCCCTGGAGGATCATGAGGATATTCAGGCGGTCTATGCGAATTTTGATATTTCTGACGAAGACGTAGAAAAAGCAGCGGAATGATATGAGGATCCTTGGTGTTGATCCTGGAATGAAGGCCACCGGGTATGGCGTGATAGAGATCTTGGGGGCGGAGTTTTCTTCCTTACGGTTATTAGAGGCTGGGACGATCGAACCAAGGACAAAAGATCCGTTGCCTCACAGGATCGATAAGGTGTATCAATGTCTCAGTGAGATTATCCGCCAGTTTTCCCCGGATATTTTGGTCTTGGAAAAACTTTATTCGCATCATCGACATCCAACGACAGCATGCCTTTTAGGCCATGTGCGGGGTGTGATCTTGTTGGTCAGTGCGCATCACCACCTTGAGGTTGTGGAACATAGTGTCAAGCGTATTCGAAAATCCGTTTGTGGCAATGGCAATGCCTCGAAAGAGCAGGTGCGTGATATCGTTAAAAAGACCCTCAAGATACAAGCTGATACATTTGCACTGGATGCCAGTGATGCCTTGGCCCTGGCCCTGGGTTTTGCCAGGATGCAGGACGTCATGCGTTATTAACGTGGTGATCCCATAAAGATAAAACAATGATTTCAAAAATTTGCGGCAAGTTGATCAAAAAAAATGATCATTCACTGTTGGTGGAGGTTCAGGGGATCTGTTATGAGATTATCGTCCCCCAGCCGGTCAGCAGCCGCATAGAGGAAAGCATTGATCCTCAGGGGCAAATCAATTTGATCACGCATCATTATATTCAGATCGGCCCATCGAGCGGGTTCCCGGTGTTGGTCGGTTTTATTAATGAGATAGAAAGGGATTTTTTTCAGCAATTTATCAAGGTCTCGGGTATTGGACCGCGCGCTGCCGTTAAGGCTTTGAACAAACCTATCTCCGAGATCTCCCATGCGATCGACCAGGGCGATGATAAATATCTTGCGACGTTACCGGGTATTGGGGCGCGAAAATCCAAGGAGATCATAGCCAAGTTGCAGGGGAAGGTCGGTAAGTACGGTTTGATCCAGGATACACGGGGGAGCGCACGGGAGCCAGCCCCCCAGGTCCCTGATTGGCAGCAGGAGGCTATCGAGGTTTTGCTGCAATTGCAGTATAAAAAACAGGAGGCCAAGGACATGGTCCTCAAGGCCTTACGGCGTTCGCCGACAATAAATTCTGCGGAAGAATTGTTAAATGAAATTTATAAACAAAGGATAGGTCCATGACGGATGAGATCAAACAACAGTACCTTAAAAGCATTATTGAATCCATTTTATTTATAAGTGAGAAACCCGTTACCCTAGATCAGTTTCGGGAGGTTATGGATAATGTGGGCCATGCCGAAGTCCGTGCCTTGATCGCGGAGATGATGAAGGAGTACGACGGGACCAATCGCGGCATGGTCATTGCCGAGATCGCTGGCGGCTATCAAATGCTTAGTAATCCGCGCTACGCAGTTCATGTGCGCAACTTTTTTAAAAAGCGTGTCAAGGAGAAGTTATCGAAGCCGGCCTTGGAAACCTTGGCGATCGTGGCCTACAAACAACCTGTTTCGAGGGGTGATATTGAATTGATCCGGGGCGTCAATTCGGACGGGGTTGTGGCGCACCTTTCAGACAAGGCCTTGATCAAGATTGTGGGGCGGCGTGATGTGCCGGGTCGGCCGTATCTGTACGGGACGACCAAGTTGTTCTTGGAATATTTTGGGTTGAAAGCCCTGCAGGATATGCCGAAGCTGGAAGAGTTCCCGGCCTTGGCCGCCCAGGCAGAAGCCGGGGAGGACGGCGGGGATTTGATTCATCGTCGTCGGCCGGAAGACATGATGGAACACGACGAGTCTCAGGAGCTGGGTCCTGCGGATCGGGCAGAGGTGCACGAAGAATTAAATGAGGAGGGGCCGGCTCAGACGGTTCCCAATGAAGACCAGAGGGTGGAAGAGACACAGGAAGAGAAGGAATTGGGTGAATTTTCTGATGAGGAGAGCGGTCCAGACTTAAAAGAAACAAATGATCATCGTGATTCAGAATCTTCCGATGCCGTTAAGGCCCAAGCCACTTCACAAGAGCAGCAAGATGATGGATCGATAGAAGATGCCTCTGATTTAAAGAAGGCCATGGATGAAATAAATCGCGAGGAGGGGGCGATCAATGCCGGGGCACCCAAGACTGAAGATCAATAGTGTGATTTTTGACTCGATCATGAGAGTTATTTAAAGCCTAAAGGAGATAGGGTGATGGACATTAAAAAATACAGACAAAAGATTGATCATATTGACGAGCGTCTGATTTCGCTTCTCAATAACAGGGCCAAAATGAGTTTGGCCATCGGGAAGGTGAAACTTAAAAATAAAAAGTCTGTGTTTGCGCCTGAAAGGGAAAAGGAGATCTTGAGGCGCCTCAAGAAACTGAATAAAGGGCCCATGCCGCCTGAGGCCTTGGAAGCCATTTATCGTGAGGTCTTTTCCAGCTCCCGATCTCTGGAGAAAACGATCAAGATTGCCTATCTGGGACCGCAGGCTTCCTTTACCCATTTGGCCTCTCAAAAAAAGTTTGGTTCGCAAGCGCAATATGTTTCGAGCACCAATATCTCTGAGGTGTTCTTAAAGGTCGAGAATGGCGAGTGTGATTACGGGGTTGTCCCCATAGAGAATTCCATTGAGGGGGCGGTCACTCATACGTTTGACCTATTCGTTGATTCTGAACTTAAGATATGTTCCCAGATCCTTTTGGAGATTTCGCATAATTTACTGTCAAAATATTCCATGAATCAAATTCACAAAGTGTATTCCAAGCTCGAGGTCTTTGGGCAGTGTCGCAATTGGCTGCGGGCTAAATTACCCAATGCCGATCTCATTGATGTGGTCTCGACGACCAGGGCCGCGCAGATTGCCATAACGGAAAAAAATGCCGCGTGCATTGCCTCGTCCTTGGCTGCCAAGGTGTATAACTTGCGGATCATCAGCAGGGATATTGAGGACATCAGCCATAATATCACCCGATTCTTGGTGATATCAAAGAATGATGTGCCGCGGACAGGTAAGGACAGGACATCAATACTTTTTTCAATAAAAGATAAGGTGGGCGCCCTCCATGCCATGTTGGAGCCTTTTTCACAACAGAAGATCAATTTGACCAAAATCGAATCCCGTCCGTCCAAGCGCAAGGCCTGGGATTATTATTTCTTTGTTGACTTTGAAGGACACCGTGAGGAGAAAAAGGTCAAAAAGGCTTTAACAAGGCTTGAGGATATGTGTAAACATCTTAAGGTGCTAGGTTCGTATCCGGTGACTGAATGAAAAGAATAATGAAAAAGAGGCTTTATAAAGTCCGGCCGTATCAACCTGGACGCCCTATTGATGAGGTTAAGAGGGAGTTGGGTTTAAGCGATGTCATTAAACTGGCATCCAACGAGAGCCCCTATCCCCCCTCGCCCAAAGTCCTTCAGGCGATCAATCGGGCGGCTGAGAATATCAACCGCTACCCTGACGGCGGATGTTATTATTTGCGCCAAGCCCTGGCACGGAAGCTCAACGTTAAGGAAGACCAGTTGATCTTTGGCAACGGGTCCGATGAGCTGATTATTTTAGCTTTAAGGGCCTGCGTAGAGAAAGGCGATGAGGTGATCATGGCCAGGCCGTCATTCCTTATTTACCCGATCGGGTCTCAGATTATCGGGGCACGGATTAAACAAGTTCCCCTAAAGAATATGCATTATGACCTCACGAAAATGGTGCAGGCCGTGACCCCCAAGACAAAAATTATTTTCTTGGCCAACCCTGATAATCCCAACGGGACATATATGGCCAAGAAAGAACTGGTCCCTTTTTTAAGGAAAGTCCGAAATGATGTGTTGGTCTTTTTGGATGAGGCCTACTATGAATATGGGGCTGTGAACAAGGATTTTCCGGATGGGCTTAAGCTGGCCAAAACATTCAGGAATCTCATTGTCACACGAACTTTTTCAAAAATGTACGGATTGGCCGGACTGCGGATTGGTTATGGGATAGGTCAAAAGGAAACCATATCCATTCTTAACCGTATTCGGGAGCCTTTTAATGTCAATTCCCTAGCCCAGGCCGCGGCCCTGGCTTGCCTTAAGGACGAGCGATATTACAGGAAATTGGCGCGTGGAATTGAAAGCCAAAAGCGGATGCTCTATCAAGCATTAGATGCAATGGGGCTTCCATACGTTAAGACAGCAACTAATTTTATTTTGATTGATGTGCGCAAGGATTGTTCGTGGGTGGCTCAAGAGCTCATGCAGCGTGGGGTCATTGTGCGGCATATGAAGTCCTGGGGGTATCAGCGTTTTATTCGTGTGACCATCGGTACAATGAAGGAAAATAAAAGATTTCTTAAGGCCCTTAAACTGGTCTTGGACCTGTCTTAGGGAATAAAATAAAGAAAGAGAGATAACTAATGATCGTCATCTTAAAGTCGGATGCAACCGAAGAACAGATACAGCATATTATTGACAAAGCCGAGCAGTTGGGCCTCAAGCCCCATATTTCACGAGGGGTTGAGCGCACCATCATAGGATTTATTGGGCCCGAAGATGTCTTACGCGTGACTCCCTTGGAGGTGTTCCCCGGGGTTGAGAGTGTCATGCCGGTCTTGGCCCCCTATAAACTTGTCTCGCGAGAATTTAAAAAAGAAGGTTCCGTCATTACGATCAATGATCACATTATGATTGGCGGCACAAAGTTGGTCTTGATGGCCGGCCCATGCTCCGTGGAAAACGAAGCATTATTATTGTCCATTGCCCAAAAGGTTAAGAAAGCAGGGGCTCAAGTCCTCAGGGGCGGGGCCTTTAAGCCCCGGACATCCCCCTATGACTTTCAGGGATTGGGCGAAGAGGGCTTAAAGTATCTTAAAGAGGCTTCCTTGAAAACTGGCCTGGCGACCATATCGGAAGTCATGGACCCCCGGCATGTTGAGCTTGTTGCCAAATATGTGGATATCCTTCAGGTCGGGGCCAGGAATATGCAGAATTTTTCCCTATTAAAGGAAGTCGGGTCTACCCAAAAACCCGTAATGCTTAAGCGAGGGTTAAGCGCTACGATCAAAGATCTCTTGATGTCGGCGGAATATATTTTATCCAACGGGAATTTTAATGTGATTTTATGCGAGCGGGGTATCCGGACCTTTGAGACGGCCACGCGCAATACACTCGATATTAATGCGGTACCGCTGGTGAAAAGGTTGTCCCATTTGCCGATTATTGTGGATCCAAGCCACGCCACAGGTCTTTGGAATTTGGTCCCCAGCGGGGCCAAGGCAGCGGTGGCCGCCGGCTGTGACGGGCTCATGATCGAAGTTCATGAAAATCCTGAAGAGGCTTTTTCCGACGGGGCACAATCGTTAATTCCTGAAAAATTTATCAAGCTGGCAGGGGAATTGCGCGTTGTGGCGCAAGCCGTTGGCAGGGAAATTTAATCAATAAGAGGAGAGAAAATTGATATCGCTTAATCGACGCATGTTTCATAAAGTAACGATCGTTGGTATTGGCTTAATTGGGGGCTCCCTAGGAAAGATCATAAAAACGAAAAAACTTGCTCATGAGGTTGTCGGCGTCTCCCAACGGCAATCGACCCTAACGGCCGCCATTAAAATGAATGCCGTTGACAAGGTGTATACAGACGTCAAGAAAGCCGTTGTTCAGTCAGATTTTGTCGTCTTGGCCACACCGATCAGTATCATCAATTCCCTTTTGATGTCCATCGGCCCTCATTTGAAGAGAAATTGTATCATTACCGACGTAGGCAGTACCAAGGTTTCTATTGTCAAAATGGCGCAAGAGTATTTGCCTCCATCGGCATTCTTTGTGGGATCCCATCCTTTGGCCGGTTCAGAAAAAAAGGGTGTCCAAAATGCTGATATAAACCTGTTTCAGAAAAGTTTGTGCTTGATGACCCCGACCGATAAGACCCATAAAAAGTCATGTGATAAAGTCAGGCGGTTTTGGATCGCGGTCGGTTCGAAGGTGAAATATCTATCTCCCGAAGAGCACGATCTGATCTTGGCCTATACGAGTCATGCCCCGCATCTTATTGCTTACGCCCTTATGGATATAATGCCAAAACAATATTTTCCCTTTTGCGGACAGGGATTGAAAGACACGACCCGTATTGCCGCCTCCACGCCCCAAGTTTGGTTGGATATTTGCATGGCGAATTCAAGAAATATTATTCAAGTCATTGATGAATGCGTTAGTCAGCTTTCTGCTATCCGAAAAACGATAAGCACTAAGGAAACAAAAGATCTATTGAAATTACTTCAAGAGGCCAAGGAAAAGCGGGATTCGTTGACTTCTTTGAAAAGGTAATCAAGTAAGAGAAATATTAATGATCATAACTATCGATGGACCAGCCGGGGCAGGAAAGAGCACGGTGGCCAAATCTTTGGCCCGATGTCTAAGTATTTCTTATCTTGATACTGGGGCCATGTATCGGGCCTTAACCTTAAAAGCCCTTAGAGAAAAAGTTGATTTGGAAGATGAACAGGCATTGGTTGCTTTGGGAGAGAAAACAGATATACTTTTGGAAGGGACAGATCCATCGGCCCTGAAGGTTTATGTGGATGGCGATGATGTCTCTGAGGAGATCCGATCGCAGGAGGTTACGAATGCAACCTTTCATATTGCGCGGGCCCCGAAGGTCCGGGAGATCATGGTTCAATGGCAGAGGCAGATAGCCCAAAATACTGATGTCGTGATCGAGGGGCGTGATATTGGAACGGTTGTGTTTCCTGAGGCGAAATATAAGTTTTATTTGGATGCTGATTTTGAGCAAAGGGCGACCCGCAGGATCAAGGAATTAAGGGATAAAGGTCAGTCAGTTGAGGATGATAAGTTGAAAAAGGATTTGAGAGAACGTGACACTAAGGATTTTACACGACAGGTCGGCCCCTTAAAAAAAGCCGAGGATGCCATTGTGATTGATTCGACCCATCTATCGGTAGAGGAGGTCATTGAGAAGATTTTGGAGCGAATTAATATTGCAAGGCCGGATAAAGAGAACCTTTCATAGCTTCCTTTTGATATCACAGTATGGATAGAACCTTCATCAGAAATTTTTCAATCATCGCACATATTGATCATGGCAAATCAACCTTGGCAGATAGATTGATGCTTTTTACCGGAGCGATTGATGAACGCAAATTTCGCAGCCAACTCTTGGACGCGATGGATCTGGAGCGCGAGCGCGGCATCACGATCAAGGCTTCGGCTGTCCGTCTTTCGTATAAGGCCGATGACGGCAGGACATATCTGCTGAATCTCATTGATACGCCCGGCCATGTGGATTTTTGCTATGAAGTCGAGAAATCGCTTCGTGCCTGTGAAGGAGCCTTGTTGGTGATCGATGCCTCACAGGGCGTTGAGTCCCAGACGGTCGCGAATTATTATTTGGCCATTGATAATAATTTGGAGATACTTCCGGTTATCAATAAGATCGATATCGCCAATATTGATATTAATTTAGCTCGGCAGGAGCTTATTGATATGTTGGGTTTTAAAGAACATGATATTCAACAGGTTTCTGCCAAAGAAGGGATAGGCATCAAGGAACTCTTTGAGAAGATCATTCATTTTATTCCCGCTCCCGAAGGTGATGCCCAGGCTCCCTTGCAAGCCCTGATTTTTGATATGGAATATAATATCTATAAAGGCATCATCATTTATGTGCGAGTCGTTAACGGGGTTTTACGTCCGGACATGAAGATTAAAATGATGCATACCCATAAAGAATTTTTCGTGGAAGAAGTTGGGGTCTTTCAGCCAGATGCGGTTAAAGTCAAGGAGCTTAGATGCGGGGAGGTCGGCTATATTACCTGTAATGTTCATGATCCCAAGGAGGTGAAGGTCGGCGATACTATTACGGAGGAGGGGCGCATGACAAAGCACCCCTTGGAAGGCTATCGTCAACTGAATCCGCTTGTTTTTTGCGGGGTATATCCTGTCAACTCAAAGGATTATATGTCGCTACGCGAGGCCATTGAGAAGCTTGGATTGAATGATCCCAGCTTTATATCTGAACCCGAGACATCGCAGTCTTTCGGTCATGGTTTTCGATGCGGTTTTTTGGGGCTTTTGCATATGGAGATCATCCAGGAACGGTTGCAAAGAGAATACGATCTGAATTTGATTTTAACGACGCCCAATGTACAATATCGCATAATCAGAAAGAACAAGGAGATCGTTGAGATCGAAAATCCGGCCGACATGCCAGATAGTTCTGATATCCAGGAAATCCAGGAACCTTATCTGGAAGTATCCATGATCACTCCGGTATGGGCTATGGATAAGGTTATTGATCTCGCCAAGCGTAAACGTGGGGTTTTTCAAAAGAGTGAATATATATCGGACCGAATGCGCATTATTTTTGATATTCCTCTCTCTGAGGTTATCGTTGATTTTAATGATCTGATCAAGTCGGTGACACGCGGGTATGGGTCCATAGATTATAAATTCAAGGATTTCTACCCTGCGGCCATTACCAAGCTGGACATACTTATCAATAATAAAATTTGTGATGCCTTCAGTTGTTTTGTCCACAAAGAGCGTTCCTATGAAAAAGGCCAGGCCTTGGTCAGTAAACTTAAGGAAATAATCCCGCAACAGTTGTTTGAAGTTCGCATCCAGGCTAGTTGTGATGGGCGTATTATATCGAGTGCTAAAGTCAAATCAGTTGGGAAAAATGTGACCGCCAAATGTTACGGCGGGGACATTACGCGTAAAAGAAAATTATGGGAAAAACAAAAAAAAGGAAAGAAAAGGCTCAAACAGATCGGGAACGTGGAAGTCCCCCAGGAGGCTTTTCTGGCTGTGCTCAAACTGTGAGAACATCATGAACTCTACCCAAATCAAAGCTATTGTCCGTGAATGGATCGAATCGATTGTGATCGCCTTTATTTTGGCGATGTTTATTAGAAGTTTTTTCTTTCAGGCGTTTAAGATCCCCAGTGGTTCCATGAAACCGACATTGTTGGTCGGTGATCGTTTATTGGTTAATAAGCTTCATTACGGGGCCAAGATCCCCTTTACCAAGAATCTGGTTGGATATCGTCTGCCCGGTTTCTCCAAGCCGCAAAGGGGCGATGTTGTTGTCTTTGTTTTTCCCGAAGACCCGAGCCGGGATTTTATCAAGCGTCTCATCGCCTTTGAGGGTGAAACTGTGGAAATAAAATATGGAGATGTTTATATAGACGGAGAACGCATCGAAGATCCGGTTATCCGCAACAAATTTTATTATAATTATGGTCCTAATGCCCAGGAGGGAAAGAGAATTGTTGTCCCCGATGGGCACTATTTTGTTCTGGGGGACAACAGTGCGTCCAGTCATGATAGCCGGTATTGGGGTTTTGTCCCGAAAAAGTATTTGATCGGTAAGGCCGAGATCATATTCTGGCCTCCCCAAAGGATCAGGTTTATTAAGTGATGTATTCTTTCTGTAAAATGTCCGCCCCCCATCGTAATGTTGCATGGGTACTGATGGTTTCATTATTAATGATTGTTATGGGATGCACATCCACGCGTCAACAAATATTGGCCCAGGATGTTGCCGGAAAGAGCGGTGATCGCCAAGAGGCCTTAGAGGCACTCCATTCCATGACTGAAGCTGTCAGTGGCAAGGACGTTAGCCAACAAGATATGGTTGATTTGGCCAGGGATATAGATCAGAATGAAGAGGCTGCGACGGCGGTTAAGGCTATAACCGATTCCCTTCAGGGGGAGGGGATTTCCTATAAATATTGTCCGATTTGCGGCAAAAGGTATCATCCCAAGTTTACATATTGCCCGTTGCATCATGTTCTTTTAAAAGATGTCGAGGAGTAATCGTGGCATTAACATTTGCTAATAAAATCACAATATGCCGGATCTTGGCGGTTCCTTTTTTTATCCTGGCTTTGCTCTATTACACCCCTTATAGGGAAAGTCTGCGTTTTATAGCCTTGGGCATTTTTCTTTTTGCGGTTATTACCGATGTTATTGACGGGTATGTGGCCCGCACCAGGCATCAAAAGACACCGGCGGGCAAGATTTTAGATCCGTTAGCGGATAAAATCCTTTTGATCAGTGCGTTTATGTGTCTGTTTATGGCCAGAGCCTATTTGCCGGTTATTCAATTTCCCCTTTGGCTGGTGGTGATGGTTATCAGCCGAGATATCATTTTAATTATTGGCACGATGCTCATTTATATTTTTCATCATACACTCCCCATGGAGTCAACCCGGTGGGGTAAAATATCAACCTTTTTTCAGGTATTAGCTGTCATCGGTATGCTTATACAGTGGAAATTTTCAGTTGTCCTTTGGTATGGGGTGGTCTTTTTCACAATTATATCCGGGATAGATTATATCCGGCATGGAATACGTTTGCTGAATGACCACGCCCAGGAATTTGCTTAAATATTAAGGAGAGTTAACATAAGTAATATGGTTAGTAGCCTTTTCGCTATAATCTTTAGTTATTTGCTTGGTTCGATCCCGACAGCCTATATTGCCGGCCGTATGGTCCAAGGCATTGATATTAGGCAGCATGGTTCCGGAAACGTTGGGGCTACCAATACGTTTCGGGTTTTGGGCAAGGGGTATGGGATCATTGTCCTGTTGATCGATATATTAAAAGGTTTATTGGCCGTTGTCATGGTAGGCGATATTTTCCAGGTGCCTATTTATATGCGGATTGTTTTGGGCCTGTTTGCCGTTATTGGACACAATTGGACCCTTTTTCTTCAATTTAAGGGGGGGAAGGGGATAGCCACGACATTAGGTGTCCTTATTGGACTTTCCATCAAAGTACCTTCCATTGGGATGGTGCTGTTAGCCTGTATCGTGACCTGGGGGCTAGTCTTTTTAGTTACGGGATATGTATCTTTGGCCTCAATTATTGCCGCTGTACTCCTTCCGGTAGCACTTTTAGCCACCAATCATGCCATGCCTTGGATTTTGTTAGGTGTGATATTTTGTCTTTTAGTCGTTATTCGCCACAAGCCCAATATTAAACGCCTTTTAGAAGGCAAGGAGTCTCAGGTCAATTTCCCCTTTAGGAAGAAGAAGCACTAAAATCACCCTTTTTTATCATTTTTTGAGTCCTGCAAGGTCAATTTTATCCCACCCCATAAACCCCACAATCTTCCTGGCAATAAAATAAATTTTGTATCCCCAAGAACGGGGCTTACTTATTTATACCTATTTACCGACGATAGTAAAATGTTGAAGTGAAAAGAAAACGTTTTCCTTAAAAGCTTCAGGCTATCTTGTTAAGGCCTTTGTAGATGTTATACTTTGGCTAGATTTAAAGGCTTATAACTAAAGGATTAAGCATGCGCGAAATAGCCTACAGAAAGAAGCAATCCTTAAAAAATCGCCGTAAGGTCATTTCCATAACGGAGAATTCCGAGGACAATGAATGCAAGACAATGGTCCGCAAAAGTTTTGTCTACATTCTGACCGAAGTGAAGCATGTCGAAGACGATCTGGGTAAGCCAGAGATATTCATCCGTAAATCCTTTAATTCTAAATTAAAAAAAGAAAAGTTTAATTTCCGGGTCAAGGGCGGTTTTTATATGACCCAGGATAGGGACGTCTTTAAGGTCGATTTTTGCCATACGTTAAATATTCATATTGATTGGAAAGGAAAGGTTTTCTCCCCCAAAAAGTCAGCAACCCTGACTTAGGCTGCTTACTTAATGCTCATCACCAGCCACGGCTAGCGGAAGGGATTATCCCTTCCGCTAGCGTTTTTTTTGGCAATATTATCGTTGCGTTTTATTTTGATTTGTGAATAATAGTAGATGATTCTACCCTCGCAGATATCCCAAAAATTCTACAAAGGGTTTTTAATGATTAAGAAATTTATAATAATAGTGTTTTGTGTCTTATTTAGTTCCTGTGCGATGAGCCGTCACCAAACCCTTGATGCGTCCAAGCAGGGTGCTGGGGCGCACGGATCTGTTGTGCCTAAATCCTCAGGGACGTTATCAGATGCTACAGATAAGATCGAAGAAATAAAAAATATAGGTCTTATTTTCGCCAAGACAATTTTTGAAGGTGTTGTCAAGACAAGTTATGTTGAATTGCTTATCTCAGACCAAAAAGAGCCAAGCCAGAAGTTTCAACTTATCATTGGGGATAAGGAAAGACAAAAAAATTTTCCATGGAAAGTCCAAACCGTCAGACCCGGCTATTTTTTCATTGAGCTGCCCGAAGGCGATTATCGTATTGAATCCATGGCCATCCCGGTAGGGACCACCAAGGCTGAGGAACAAGCGGATATTATTTTTAAGGTGAATGCGAAACAAGCGACCTATCTGGGGACTCTACAAATTGTAGGGACAAAAGAAAAAGTTAAGTTGGGCGGTGTTCCTGTTCTTCAGCCAGGTTTTGAATACCATGTGAACATCATCAATGAAGAATCTGAGGCTTATGAGGAATTTCGTTCCCGTTTCCCGGGATATGTCCATCCTGTTATGACAAGTTTGATGCAGGCAAATATAATAACGAATGTCGGTTCAAATCCTTCCTAAATTTCTATAATTCAAAAATATTTTAAGTTGCCGTAGGCAGAAATAAGGTTTGTGATAAAATAAATTTAAGATATCCAAGCACATATAAAAGATACCCAAAGGAGGATTGTATGGATAAGAGATTATGGGCTGCTATTTTATGCATTTTCTTAATAGGATGCACCACCACAAATAGTTCAACCTTGAACTCACATCTTCAATTGCGTGTTGGGGAATTGGAGCGACAATTGGACGTAAAAGAAGACCAGATAGCTAACCTACAGCAAGAAGTCAAGAGCCTCTCTTACGAGATCGATCTTTTAAAAACCAAGGTGCACAAGGAGCCCGAGGTGCCTGCGTATACCAGGAAAAAGGTTTCATCAAAAGTCCTCAAAAAGGAAACGGGGATCATTCGGATCAATGCTACGACTGAACAGGTGCAACAAGCCCTTTTTAATGCCGGATATTATGAGGGGGCTGTTGATGGGAAGATCGGGGCCAAGACAAAAAAAGCCATTGAAGATTTTCAGCGCAGCCGTGGACTCAAGATTGATGGCATTGTGGGCCGGCAAACTTGGGAAGTATTGCAGGAGTATATCCCTTAAAAGATTGGATATTTCCTGGATCCATCTTTTTTACATTTCCATATGAACATGAAATATGTTCTTTCCGTTACAGCTAACCCTGCCCTGGATAAAGTATTAAATGTTCGTGGCTTTAAACGCGGGATCGAGCAGAAAGGCAGCCCTGTCTTTTTAAGTGCTGGGGGCAAGGGGCTTAATGTATGCCGGGGATTGAATAGCATGCGGGTTGCCTGTTTAGCCACTGGATTTGTGGGCGGGCTTACCGGAGAGTATATCCAGGAAAGATTAAGGCAAGAGGGGATATTGTTCAACTTTATGGATATCCCGCAGGAAACTAGAACGAATTTAACGCTTGTTGATTCACAGAACCATAAAATAACACGAATACTTGAACCCGGGCCTCGAATTACTTCCGCCCATGTGAATGCCTTTTTGCGAAAATTCCGCCACCTATGTTCCAATGCCGTTATGGTGATTATTTCTGGGAGTATGATACCCGGAGCAGGGACTGATTTCTATCGCAAGATCATATCGGTGGCTCACCGTTTAGGTAAGGACGTTATACTAGATAGCAGCCATAAGGCTTTAGTCGATGGTATCAAAGAAAAACCCTTTATGATCACCCCGAATGAAAATGAGGCCAAGTTTGTTTTAAATATGTCGTTATCTTCCAGGAACTATAAGCGTAAGGCCTTAGAAAATTTTTTGCGTAGGGGTGTAAGGAATGTCTGTATAACTTTGGGGGCCAAGGGGGCTATTGCATCGAATGGCAAATATTTTCTTGTCGCGAAAATTCCTTTTAAAATAGAACGTCATACCGTTGGTTGTGGGGATGCGTTTGTGGCTGGCTTTGTTTATGCCTATTTAAGGCAAAAGGATTTTAAGGAATGTGTGCGGTATGCGGTAGCGGCAGGGACTGCGAGCATGTTGCATCAAAATCCCGGGTCTTTACAGATGAGTCAAGTCACTCGTATGGTCAAGCGGGTCCGATTGTATCCTTTATCTTAGAATTTTAGAAATCTTATGCCTACGACAAATAAAAAACACATCGTTTTAGATAATATGACAGAGGACGATATCCTCAAACTAAGGATATGCGATCTACCATTGGCCATTGAAGGTACGTGGCTGGAGGAATGTGTCCAGCAACTTTATAGCGAATTAGAGCAACGCGGGATTCCTTTCAAACCCGTGTGTTATCTTGCTGATGAGTGGTTGACTCCTGAGGGTGAATCAGTGATCGGCATCCCTTTTTATTTAGCTCATCCAGTTTTGACCAGGTTGGAGAAAAAAATGATGCTTGAGGCGGAAGGGGAGACAAAGCCTTGGTGTATGAAATTATTGCGGCATGAGACCGGCCATGCCCTTTGTTATGCATATAATTTGAACCGCAAGAGGGGTTTTCGTAAGATTTTTGGCCCTCCCTCACAGGAGTATTCGGACACGTACCGGTATCGTCCTTATAGCAAAAGTTATGTGCGCCATCTTGAAGGCTTTTACGCTCAATATCATCCTGATGAGGATTTTGTCGAAACATTTGCTGTCTGGCTAACCCCCGATCTGGATTGGCAAAAACAATATGCGGGGTGGCGGGCCCTTAAAAAGTTAAATTATATAGATGCCATCATGGAAAGGGTCAAAAAAACGACTCTTGTGGCCCGGAAAAACAGGAAGCTTTGGCATTATAAGACAGTCAAATCAACCCTGGCTAATTTTTATAAGCGTAAACGTCATCTGAGGGCAGAGGATTTACCTGATTTTCATGACAATAACCTTAAAAGAATTTTTCCTTTCACCGCGCATGATATGAAAGAGGCCCCGTTGGCCTGGGACATTTTAAAAAAATATCGAAAGGAAATCATTCATCAAGTTTCTCTATGGACTGGAGAAAGGCGGCATGTTATTCATGATTTGCTTAAGGATATAATTAAACGTTGCCGGGAGTTGAAGTTGGTATCCAGCGATGCGGAAAGCCTCACTGTTTTACGTGTGACCAGTTATGTGACCACGTTGATCATGAACTATATCTATACTGGTTGGTACCGCGGGGACAAAAAGAAAAGGAAGAAATAATGCCTAAAAGATTAAGGGTGCTTCTTATTTTTAGCACGCCATATTTTACGCCCAGGGGATATGATTTTAAGGAGGAGTTTGCTGACCCTGAAAATATGTATACCGAGAATGATGTTTTTAAAGCCCTGCTGGCCAATGGTTATGAGGTCAGGCTTTTGGGCATATTCAATAAGTTGTCCATCTTGTTTGAAGAAATTGAAGAATTTAAGCCGGACGTTATTTTCAATATGGTTGAAGTCTATGATAATAAAAGCAAGCTTGAAAAGAATGTGGCTGCCCTTTTGGAAATGATCGGCATTCCTTATACGGGAGCCAAAGCGGATGCCTTGTTTATTTGTAATGACAAGGCCTTAAGCAAGAAAATATTAAGATATCATCGTCTTAGGGTCGCACGATTTTATACATTTTATAAAGGACATCGCATATGGCGACCGCGATATATTAAATTGCCCGCCATTGTTAAACCCTTGTGTGAAGAAGCATCGCGAGGTATTTCACAGGCCTCGGTCGTGGATAGTAATGAAGCCTTCATCGAAAGGATCAAATTCATCCAGCATAATATGGGGCTGGACGCTATTGCCGAGGAATATATTGAGGGGCGTGAGCTATATATCAGTGTGATGGGGCATAAAAGGCTTACAGTTTTACCGCCCAGAGAATTGAAATTCGGCGAAATGTCTGAAGAGGAGCCGCGTATTGCAACATACAAAGCCAAATGGGATGATCAATATCGGGAACGCTGGGGGATCAATAGCGTTTTTGCAGGAAAATTAGCTGATGGGGTTTGGGAGAGGATAGAGGATGTTTGCAAGCGGGCCTACCGGGCCCTCAATTTACGCAGTTATGTTCGTTTTGATATTCGTGTGACACCTAGCAAGAAGGTCTATATTATTGAGCCCAATGCCAATCCATGCATTGCCAAGATCGATGAATTCGCCCAGTCCGCAGAAAAAGTGGGTATCAATTATAATCAATTGATCTATAAGGTCATACAGATGGCGCTAATAGATTTTAAATCCAGCCCCAAAAAAGTAAAAAAATCTGATTGACATCCACACAAAAGGGCGGTATCATGAATCCATGAATTCTTTAGCCACCCTAACCACTAAACAAAAACAGGTACTTAAGTTCATTTACCAGAAGATTAAAAATACCCAATTACCGCCAACCATTCGGGAGATCGGAGAGCAATTCGGATTTTCATCAACCGGCACGGTCCGGGATTATCTCAATGTCCTGGTGCGTAAGGGCTTTATCCGCATTTCGGCGCATAAGTCCCGTGCCATTGAGCTTGTGAAAACAAATTTATTTTCAATTCCCATATTAGGTCGAGTCCATGCGGGGCTACCTTCTTTGGCCGTTGAAGAGATAGAAGGATATCTGGATTTAGATAGCCTTGTCTTCTCGGATGATAGCACTTTCGCCTTACGTATAAGGGGGGATAGCATGGTTGATGCGGGTATATTACCAGATGATCTGGTCCTCGTTCGAAAGCAAAAAACAGCCCAATTGGGCGATATTGTTGTTGCCTTGATCCATGATGAGGCAACGGTCAAATATTTGAGAAAATATAATCGTCAGTTCTATTTGGAGCCCGCCAATTCAAATTATCAATCCATTCCTGTTAATGAAGATGTAACGATACTTGGAAAAGTTATAAGCGTGATCCGTAAGTTCGGTTGATCTGCTTATATGGCCTAACGGCATATCGATAATCTCCTCATCATCTCATTCCAATTACCATAATAATATAGAGTTTCTGGACTTTTTTGAGGCTAGTATTATGGTATAATGTTTTAAAATATTTTGAAAAAATTGTACCTATGCAATCAATTCTTGATTTCTTTAATACATACTTTGAAAGACTAATAGCTATTGATGCCTTTTTCCTCATTGGGGCTATTGTTATTTATTTGGCGGCACGCCTAAGAGATGTTTCGCTCAAGGCTGTTATCAATCAAACTTTGTATTATTGTCTCCTTTTTTGCCAATCAGCGCTATTTACCCTTACGTTCATTGTTCTTTTTTACAATTTATCACAGATACGTCCATTGAATTTTACGGAGCAAATACTTTCAACCACTAGTTGGGTAAAAGATAAGACAGAGATATTTTTCATTGTTGATAGGAAGCTGGTCTCTATCAAAGCTAATGGTGATGCGCGCGCCGTTGTTTTTTCGGCGCCTGATAATATAAAGCAATATGTCTTTTCCCCTAATGGTCACTACATTCTCATTATCACTGAAAACAATTTATATCTGCATGATAAACGTCATCAAGATACACATTTAATCGACTCAGTGAGTTTGCCGGATTTATCCAGAAATGACATAAGAGGCAATATAGACAGTATCAGCTGGGGGCCCTTGAGCCGAAAGTTTTATTATAGGATCTCAAAATGGTCTCGGGTTTCCTCATTGGACCAATATAATGTTTATCACATAAAACAACAAAAAAAGAGTTTAATTCAAAGTCCTAGTTTGGCTTTGGCGCGTTTGCTTTGGGATAGGAAGGGGACCTCCCTATATTATCTTAAGGTGAAAACCATCCACCCTGATGACGAACTCACTACGGCCCAACCTGTTTATGAGACGATTGTTTATGAGATCTCATTAGACGTATTAACCCCCCAAAAGGTTTTACAGGTTATGTCTGATGAACCGGGGGTTCCTTTTGGGCAATTGGCCGTGAAGGGCATACACCTTTATTGGCCTAAATATGACCTTTCCTTTGGGCATACAGGGTCCAAGAGAATCATGGCCCGTTCATCTTTCGGTCGTGAGATCGGCATAAATGATCAGGATGTTTTGTATTATGTACATGGTATTTGGTGGCGCAAGAGGTTATTTCAAATACCCAGGTTCCCTGATGCAGAGAACCCGTTAATGTATCAGCACCAAGGAGGGCGTTTGTCGATCGGGGATCTGAGATTTTTATCATCCGGCCGTTATGTTGTCATGGAACATTTTCTTTATGGAATCTTGATCCTGGATCCTTTAACATCTAAGGTCGGGATCTTGGATAATCAACGTGGAAACACCTTTGGCTGGTATTCTGGGTAATTATATTTTGAGTTAATAATCGTTATGTGATTGGAGATACGTCCATGAAATTGAAAAGAGACTTGGTCGTTTTAGATCTGGAAACAACAGGCACGTGGATAGATAAGGATCGTATTATTGAGATCGGGATGATCAGATGTTTCCCCGATGGGGACAAAAAGATCTATGAAAAACGTATCAATCCAGGGATTGCCATTCCCACGGCTGTTACAGAGATTACGGGAATTTCTCAAAGGGATATCCAGACGGCCCCTTATTTTAAAGATGTGGCTGCTGAAATTCTCACCTTTTTGGCGGATGCAGATTTAGCCGGTTTTAACCTTGAGCGGTTTGATTTGCCTCTGTTAAGCCGGGAATTTGCGGATAATGGTATGGAGTTTCAATGGAAAAACAGGGATGTCTATGACGCACAGAAAATTTATCATCTTCACGAAAAGCGGGATTTAACCGCGGCGTATGCATTTTATTGTCATAAAGAGCTTTGTGATGCCCATAGTGCCTTAGCCGATGTCAATGCTACCCTAGAGGTCATTGCCTCCCAGGTTAAGAAATATGGTCAAGGCAGTGAGGATATCGAGGCCTTGAGGGATTTTGATTATAAAAAAAGATCGGAATTTTATGATCTTGGACGTAAATTTCGCTGGTGGAATGGAGAGCTTTACATGATGTTCGGTAAATATGCCAAACGAGAAACGCTGCGTAATGTGGCCCAAAAGGACCGTTCCTATTTGGAATGGATTTTATCCCAAAGTTTTAGTGAAGAAGTCAAGGACCTCGTTGAAGATGCCTTGGAAGGCAAATTCCCTGTTTGTGACGAGGGATCAGCATCCCGGGAGTGAGATGGTTGATCCTGCAAGCAAAGATTGATCTTGAAAAAGAAAGGAGCGGTCATGAAAAAGCAAAGTTTTCTGTGGTTTTTGGTCGCGCTGATTGTCATTGGGGTATTTTTGTTCTTTAATTCTCAGGGAACTCAAGACGTCATGCCTTTAAGTGATGTCTTTCCCCAGCAGGCTGATGTTCAAGAGCCATCGGTACAGTATGTTTATATGGATACAAAACCCAGTGCTCAGGAGGCATCTACCATAACGGAGATCGCGACACAAGGGCAAGAAACCAAGGATTCATTAGTCGAGACTGAAGCCCCAACGAATCAAGAGGAGCCTGCTGGTAAAGATGATTTAGCGTCCGCGTCCTTTACGATTCAGGTGGCCTCTTTTAAAAAAGAGAAGTACGCGCGGTCAGCTGTTAAGAAACTGGAATCTCAGGGCTATTCTGGAAAGATTGTCACCAAGGATCTAAACAATAAAGGAATCTGGCATCGTGTTTATGTTGGGGCTTTTCAGGATAAGGCTGAAGCCCGGAATTATTTAGCCAAGATAAGGGGCAATTATCCGGACAGCCTGATTATTTCACTGAAGTGATATGTTTATAAATGTATCCCGGTAATAATTTTTTCAATTTCTTTTGATGCAATATATGGCGTCTTTCCTTACGAACAAGAATATTATTCTTCTTTTATTTTTTCTTTCCATCTTCGTATATGCACGTGGTTTGAATGCCCATGGGCTTGAATATCGTGATGATGAAATTTTTTATTACAAAAGTGCTCAAGAGATGCTGGAAAAGGGGAACTATTTCTCCCCGACATATTTTGGTGAGAACAGGTTTCAAAAACCCATTCTTTTCTACTGGTTCATCATGATTTCCAATATGTTGTTAGGGGGCCATTGGTTCGCGGCCAGAATCGTTGCGGTTATTTTTGCTACCCTTTGCGTTTGTCTGACTTGGTCCTTGGCTAGGATATTCTTTAAATGGAGAGTCGCTCTTTTAAGCTGTTTGATGATGATGACTTTTCCATTATTTTTCAGGCATGCCAAAAATGTGGTCCCGGATATGCCATTAAATTTTTTTATTGTTTTGGCTTTATGGGCTGGGGTGCACCATACGCACAAACCTGAACAAAAAGTGTATAGGGCCCTTTTCTTTTTAGCCTGTGGCATGGGATTCATGATCAAAGGATTTACCGCGATCATTGTTCCCGTTGGGACACTTGTGTGTTTTTATCTTTTTTCAAAAAGGATGCATGCCCTTAAAGCCTTAAAGATGCACAAGGGATTATTTCTTGTTATGGCCATTATTATGCCCTGGTTTCTTTATATGTTGGTGAAGCATGGGCATGAGTATAGTGATTTTATGATAATCCATGAAACACAGAAACGGTTATTTCCCCAAGGTGTAGATAATCCCATCGTCCAACTTTTGCATACGTTTAAACATAATGCTTTATTTTATTTGGAGGTATTGGGAATTTATTTTGCTCCTTGGTCCTTGTTTGCCCTGGGGGCCATTCCCTTGGCTTTAAAACGCATTATCCAAAAACATCCGGACCATGAGGGTTTATTATTCTATTTCCTGTGGATGATGATTGTTTTTGTCTTTTTTTCTTTTATCTTAGTAAAGATCAGTCATTATATGTTGGTGTTGTCAACACCCATGTCGATCTTGATAGCATATTTTTTAGTTGAAGGGATATCAACCAATAAAGCCTTAAGCCGATCAATCAGGGGTATTTTGCTTTTATTGATCATTATAGGCATTTTGGCCATGTCTTTCGTATTTGTGTTTTTAGGTAATGTCAATATATTATGGTTAATCATCTACTTAATGGCCGCAACGATCGTCACGATTGTTATTTTACGCCATCCTGACCCGGTTATCGCCCCCATCATTACATGTTTTTTTATTATTTTTGTTCTTTCTCAAACCACTGTTCTGGCACGTTCAGGTCTAAGTCCGCACAGCTCCTGGCAAAGGATGGCTGAGGTCGTTCACGACCACCAAAAAACAGACAGCGTTATTTGTGTTGCCAGCCATGATTTGCATGAGAAGGAGGCGCAAATATATTTTGACCAAAAGATTGTTAAAACAGGGCATGGGTATGAGCTTTTAACTTACCGTAATCTCATAGATTTGTTAAATAAACAGAACGATATTTATGGTTTTATTACGGAAGTTGACTTTAAAAAATATAAAGAGGATCTACATAAATACCCGGTAACAATAATCGGGGAAGACTATATGTTTCGCAAACGGTTGCACCTGGATGCTGGTTTTGCACGAGCGGTTGTTAGGTTAGACCGGAAACATATCCATGATGCACTTATGGAGAAAATTTTAATATTTCATAAAAGTTAGATTTATGGACAAAATCATCTATTCAATAATTGTGCCAGTTTATAATGAGCAGGAAAGCTTAAGGCCCTTGACGCAGGAGATTTTTGAGGCCATGCGGCAGATGCCCGGGGGCTACGAGATTGTTTTTGTCAATGACGCATCCGGTGACCATTCTCTTCAGATCATCAGGGATCTGTGTGCCCGGCACGAGACAGTGCATTTAATTGATCTTGATTCCCGGCATTGTCAGACACTGGCGTTACAAAGAGGGATAGAGGCTGCCCGAGGTGATATATTGATAACCATGGATGCTGATTTGCAGAATGATCCAAGTGATATACCTCAGTTGATCGACAAGATTTCCCAGGGGTTTGATGTCTGTTGTGGCTGGCGCCGTTCAAGACAGGATAAGTTTTTTAAAATGCTGCTTTCAAAAACGGGCAATATATTTCAGCGTCTTTTCAACCGTTGTCCAGTGCATGACGTTTCTTGCACATTACGTGCCTATCGAAGCAAATGTTTTAAAGATTTTTCTCTAAGCTGGGAGGGCCAGCATCGTTTTATCCCTTTGATCTTATCTTTGAGGGGGTGGCGCATTACAGAAATTGTGTGCCATCATCGCCCGCGTAAATTTGGTCACTCGAAATATACCCATAAACGTATTTTTAAGGTCGTCAGGGATTTTATTAAAGTTTTAAGGACAAGCCGTTAGTTTGATAAAAGTAAAGTTAGGAGACTTTATGAATATTTGGCTTATTGTTGGATTTTTAGGACAAATTTGTTTTGGCGCGCGGTTTTTTATTCAATGGATTTGCTCAGAGAAAAAAGGAGAAAGTTATATCCCTATTGTGTTTTGGTATTGCAGCATTGCTGGTGGTCTGATCTTAGCTGTGTATGCGATCCATATAAAGGATCCGGTTTTTATCATGGGGCAGTCCATGGGGGTCGTCATTTATGCGCGTAACCTTGCATTAATTCATAGAAAACGTTCAAGCCGGACGGCCATGCAGGCTGATGGACACTAGGCATTAATAACGTAATATGGCCCACTCTTTTTTACCTTTACAAATTTATATACTTATTGCTATACTTAAATAATTATACAATATAACTATGCGCCATTCTTTAGTCTTTAAAATAATTCCTATTGTAATCTTTTGTCTTATTGCGACAAGTAATAATTGCAGGGGTGGCAATGTGAAAAAACCTAATGTTAGCGGTCAATTTTATTCCTCTAATCCGAGCCGGTTATCTTCACAAATAGATGCCTTTTTAAAGAATGCAGACGTGAAATCTTACGATCATCGTATAGAGATCTTGATCGCGCCACATGCCGGGTATATCTATTCGGGGCAGGTGGCTGCTTTTGGCTTTAAGGCGGCCAGCCAGTTTAATTATAAGACCGTGGTCGTGATTGCCCCAAGCCATTATTATCGTTTGCAGGGGTATTCTGTTTGGAACGAAGGGGCTTTTCAAACACCTTTAGGCCCTATCGAAGTTGATTCTGTTTTTGCCCAAAAACTTATTGCCAAAAATAAACATTTTATTTTCGATCCCCGGGCTTTTGACCGAGAGCACTCCTTGGAAGTCGAATTGCCATTCTTGCAAAAAACACAAAAGGATTTTAAGATTGTCCCGATCATAGCCTGCCAGCCAAGCTATGAATTAGTTGAAGAATTTGCCAAAAGCTTGAATGAGATTATTGGCGAGCGGGATGATGTTTTGATCGCGATTTCTACAGATATGTCTCATTTTCATAATGACCAGACTGCACGCGTGTTAGATCGCCATGCCATTGAGCTTGTTTCTGCTTTGGATGCAGAGAGTTTATGGAAAGATTGTCATGCGGGCAAGACTGAATTATGTGGCTATATCCCTGTGGCGACAGCCCTTTTATTGGCTAAGAAAAAGGGGCTTAAGGCTGAAGTCCTTCAATATGCAAATTCTGGTGATGTAACGGGTGAAAAGGACCGTGTGGTCGGTTATTTTTCAGCAGTCTTTTTCAAGAATTTTTCAAAATCGAATAACCCTGGAAGCCATAATGAACAGAGTGGCGTTCAACCCCTTAATGATGAGCAGAAAAAAAAGCTTTTAAAGATTGCCAGAGATACCATTGAGATGTTCGTTAGAACGGGTGAGATTAAAAGTGTCAGTATTGACGATAGCCGTTTAAAAGAGGCGGAGGGGGCCTTTGTGACAATTCACAAAAAGGGACGATTGCGTGGCTGTATCGGCAACATTATTGGACGGCAACCCCTTTATCAAACAGTTCGGGATATGGCCATCTCATCATGTAGTCAGGATCCCCGTTTTAATCCTGTAGAGAAAAATGAGCTGGATGATATTGAGATTGAGATATCTGTTCTATCAAAGCCGCGCGTGACTAAAAACACTGACGACATCAAAATGGGTGTGCATGGCGTCATTGTTAGCCGCGGACTTTTTAACCGTGGTGTTTTTTTGCCTCAAGTAGCCACCGAAACCGGCTGGACTAAAGAGCAGTTCATGGCCCAGCTATGTGCGCAGAAGGCTGGTTTGCCAGCGGATGCCTGGAAAGATCCTGCGACGAAGATCGAAATATTCACGGCAAATGTCTTTTCCGAGAAAGAATTTTGAAAAATGGTAATGAATTAGGCCGCATTTCCCTATTATTGATGAAGGCAAAAAAATATATTCAGGCCATCCTTTTTATCTTTTTATTCATAGGTTCTGTTTATGCGCAAGGCCCCGCTGATGTTAATACGCAAAAACAGGATGTGCGTCAGGCCCACCTCCAGAAAGGTGAACAAAAGCGTCTCCAGAAGAAGTTGATCAAGAAAATAAATAATGTTTATCGCGAGATCATTGCCGCTTATAAGGCCCATCGTTTTGAATATGCCCAGGAAAAAGTTGTTGTCTTTGAAGCCTTGCTGGATCCCCATTTATTACCTGAAAAATATTTTGAGGAGATGACTGCAAAAATGCGATCGGCAAAAGAATGGATGCGTGATTATTATCAAAAAATTCAAGCAAGAAAAAGACGGATAAAAGAAGATAAATTATTTCATCAACTAAAGTTGAGTGCTGAGAAAAAGATTCTTTATGATCAAGAAGAACCTTATTCTTCAAGAAAACGGCCCCCTGCCCCCAAAGCTGGGGTAACACCTCCAAGGCTTAAGCACGATGCCGTCTCAAAAGCCAATGTTGACAACAGTATCCGTGAAGCTAAAAAGAATGAGGGGATATCGGATGGTATTTCTGATGAACGGGTGAGAAGTCAAAAGGGCGATCCTGCCGGTCCCCGTAAAAATCGGTTTGGTAAAAGTCCTAATAAAACACTTCAATTGAAAAAGGATTATCCGCAAGTCTCTGGATTTAAGAGGGGGCGTTCACGGGAGAAGCGGCAGGTTCTTTCAAACACAAAAAAGAAGAAATATGTTTATAAATTGCATGCCCTATATACGGATGGCCTAATGTTGTTTCGTAAAGGTTTATACAATCAATCTTTAAAAATTCTGTTGGAGGTAGATAGGGCGTGGCCTGATTATAAACTGACGCGAAAATATTTAAAGAAAATCCATGACCAGCTCGGGGACAACAAAATAGCCCAGCCTCAAGAATCAACGGCCCGGCAGGTCATCATCGACAAAAACATGATCATTTACCAATCTTTAGATCAATATACTCAGAAATCTAAAAATGACAGAAGGGATTAGCAATGAATCGATTAACCACATGTCTCTTGTTGTTGGGCATATTTATTTTTATACCCCATAATGGTGAAGCCCATCCGCCTCGTGATATGGAGATTGTATTTATAGAGGAGGAACAGGTTCTCGAGATTTCCATGATTCATGTTTCATCAGATCCGCGCGATCATTTTATACGTACGGTCATTGTTTATAAGAATGGTGAAGAAACGGATAAGCGATTGTTTACGAAGCAAACCACGGCACAAGGACTGACGATACAGATGCCATTACAAGCACAAAGCGGAGATGTCATCGAGGTCAAGGCTATATGTAACAAGGCTGGTTTTAAGACAGCTTCCATAACGATAGAGTAATTTCATGCGTTTACTATTAGTGTTATTTATAATTTTTTTGGTCGTTGCCATTATCCTGGGAACGGCGTTGTTTTTTGTAATCCGTTCTTTTGACATCAATGACTATAAAGATGAAATTGCCAAAGGACTTAGTCAAAATTTAAATCAACCTGTTAAGTTGGGGCGGATCGATTTTAATATATCTTGGGCCCAAGGGATAACTTTGAAAATTTCTAAATTGAGAATAGGGGAAGAACCTCCTGGTGATTCCAATCTGTTTATTAGAGCCCAAACCCTTCTTTTGGGGCTTGATATTAAAGCTTTTTTAATGGAGCAAGAAATTTTAGTAACAAATATAGAGATCAATGACCCCTATATTTATTTCGTTAAAAAAACAAATACCGGGGTTTTAACCCCTTCAAAAAGCCCAAGGAATTCATCTGGACAGGCCATGCAAAAGGGTTCGTTCCCCGATACAGAAATAGAAATTAAAGGTAAAAAGTATGCATTTAGGATCAAGGATATAAAAATTAATCAGGGTGAGCTTGATTACATAGATCAGGATCAGGCCCCGCAACTCAGTATTCCTGTTAAGGATATCTTTGTTTCGATGGACGAAGTAACTGGGGATAAACCTTTCAAGACTAATTTAAGCTGTAATCTTTGGAGTGATAGAGCGAATATCCGTTATTCGGGAGAGGCACAAGCTGATGTGGCAAAAAAGGCAGTGACCTTGAGGCAGGGGGAATTGGTCACGGATCTAAAAACTTTCTCTTTGAATGATCTGCAAAATTCTGTACCTCAGATTGGGTCATGGGGACTAGACTCACCCTTGGAAGGTGATATTACCATAGATTTAAATAAGGCGGTGGTCGACTCAAGTGGGATAGCGGAACTTTCTGTTGCTGGAACTTTGAATAACGGGATGTTAAAACAAACTTATTTAAAATGCCCCATCCGAGATATCTATGCCGACCTATCGATGGATGAAACAGATATAATCATAAAAAAGGTTGGTGCAAAATTGGCCGATGGTGATTTAAATGGTAAGGTCCGGATAAATGATTATTTAGGAGAGCTCCTTTATACCGTTGATATGAATATGCATAATATCGAAATAAATGATGTCCTGCCAGATTTTCATCCCGATATTCAGTTAAAAGGCAAGATGAATGGTGACATACATGCCACCTCAAAGGGCCGCACTCCTGAGGATATGAAGGCCAATGTAGATGGACGTGCTGATGTAAGGGTTGAAGAGGGGGCCCTGATGCATATTAATATTTTAAGGTTGGTGTTAAGCAAGATTTCATTGATCCCTAATCTCGTTGATAGGATATACGAAAACCTAACGCCGAAATATCGTCAATTACTTAATGAGCAAAATACATATTTTGGTTCTGTCCATGCTGGGGTTGACCTTACCAATAAAGGTATAGTATTCAAGGAGGTCACTATTGAATCAGAAACGTTTGTTTTGTCTTCTCATGGTCAATTAAGTTGGGATCAGTACCTTTCATTGGGGGGCGAAGTAAGGATACCTGCAGAATTGTCTCAGTCGATGACTGCTGCGGTCGGCGAATTGGAATATTTAGCGGATATTAATGGGATTTTAATTCCTCTTAAGTCTTATCAGGGGCCGTTGGCTTCTTTAAAGGTAATGCCTGACTTAGAATATATTAGTAAGAGAGTTTTGGTTTCCAAAGGCAAAGAAGAGTTAAATAAACTATTGGATAAGGTATTTGATAAAGATGAGGGTGCTGAGAACTTTTCTGATCAGGATGAAATGGATGATCAGCAGGATGAATCCACATCCAGTCAATCTCCGGAACGGCAGATTATTGAAGGGGTCTTGGATGCGATCTTTCAATAGATTTAGGAGGTAATTTTTGATGAATAAGAATAAAGAAATGATAGTTGGTTTGGTGCTGCTGGCCATATTATTCGGCATGATATATTGGGGATATCGTGAATTATTGATCAGCTATGAAAATTTTGAATTTTCCAACATAACCTTGAGCACCATCTTGGACAGACAAACACAACAGATTTGGGATTATGAATATACAATCGATGTTGTTTCAAAAAGATTGGCGCAGGCAGAAGCTTTGATCGTGGAATACAAGAAAGAGAATCGAAAATTGAGGGAAAAGATTGATTTGCTAGATGTGATGGACGATTTACAGGGGAACATCCAAAGATTGAAAGATGAAAATAGGCGGGTATTAAAAGAGTTAGAGAGTCTCAGGAAAAATGAGCAGAGGGAGAAAAAACTTTTAGACAAGAAAATTACATCCATTCAGGAGGGGCGCAAACTGATAGCCAAACATCGCAGAAAACTTCAACATTTAATTCAGGATATAAATCAGCAGATACATGAAATAAGAAATGCCGAACAAAAGGAGCGGGATCGCATCGAGAGCGAATTGGGGAATAACGGTTATTTAATGCGGGATGGACGTGATTGCTCAACGACAAGAACATATGATATGATCAATGGTTCGGTTAAGATTGATGTAAAATTCCTGCCATAGAATTCTGCAGAATCTGATCATCTTTAATCTGCCTTTTTTGACATTTGTTATATTATTTAGACTATCATTATTTTTAAATTTTTGTATAATATTAGTATTATTAAACTTTCGTACAGGATGAAAAAACATTTTATTACCAAGCCCCAAGCATATCAGGTATCTACGAATTCAGGGGTAATTTGCTTTAATCTTAGAAAATCTTCTCGCCGTAGATCTTTGGAAATTTCTATTTCAGGAACCCTTGATGTTGAGGTACGGGCACCGTCTTTTATGCCCTATGGGGAGATATGTGATTTTATCCATCAAAAGTCGCGATGGATATTGGCGCGACTTAGGGAAACTGAAGAAAATAATGCCTTTATAGCACAAAAAGAGTATAAGCAGGGGCAGGAGTTTCTCTTTATGGGTAAAAAATACCCCCTTAATATCAACCAGGGGAGTGTTCGTAAGCCACAGATTCACTTTACAGGACAGTCATGGCTTGTTGTTATCCCGTTAAATATGTCTCAGAAATACGATTATGTGGTAAAATCAACTCTTATTCATTGGTATAAGAGGCAAGCAAGAGAACTTTTTGGTTCCAGGGTTTTTTATTTTGCCCGCTTAATGGGGCTGGAGCCTTTGCGTGTCTGTGTAAAAAGTCAAAAAAGTCTTTGGGGCAGCTGTGGATTGCAGAAAAAAAGTATCAATCTCAACTGGAAACTCATTTTAACGCCTTTAAATGTTTTGGATTATGTGATCGTTCATGAATTATCGCATTTTGTTTTTCCAAACCATTCCAAACGTTTTTGGAAAAAAGTCGCAAAGTTTATACCTGATTATAAGGATCGCCAACGATGGTTAAAGGTTCATCACCTGGATATGGTGATGCCCTAAGGAGTATCTATGAATCACCTGCTTGTTTATAGCCACCCCAATCCCAAAAGCTTTAATCATGCTATTCTAGAGGAATTGGCGAAGCAATTGCAGCATTTGGGTCAGCAGGTTCACATAAGAGATTTATATGCTGAGAATTTCGACCCCGTCCTGCAAGGTAAGGAACTTGTCGGTTATGAAAAGGGTCATATCCCTGATGATATTCAACAAGAGCAGGATCATGTCCGTTGGGCCGATGTGATTGTCTTTATCTCTCCCATTTGGTGGGGAGGCTTTACATCAATCTTACGGGGATATCTGGACCGTGTTTTTAGTAATGGCTTTGCCTATGAGGAGGGCCCCAATGGCATTAAGGGCCTTTTATCCGACAAAAAGGTTTTTACCATCAATACAATTGGTGCGCCTGAGAACGTATATCAAGAGTCCGGTTTATTTGATTGCATGAATAAAATATTAGATGAAATTGTTTTTCAATTCTGTGATGCCAAGGTTATAGGACATAAATATTTTTCTTTTGTTGTTGCTTGCAGCGAAGAAGAGCGCAAGGCAATGCTTTCGGAATTAAGTGCGATTGCAAAATTTATAAGCCGGGTTTGAGGATTGGCTCATATTGGTTAAATCCAATAACAAGAGGAGGGGTGGCATGCCTCAAAAGAAAATATTCATAGTCGATGATGAGGTTGAGGTGCTTGAGGCCTTGTCAAAGCGACTTAAGGACGATGGGTATGAACCGGTCACGGCAACAAGCGGAAGGGAGGCCGTGCGAAAAGTCCAGGCTATGATGCCAGATTTAATATTGATGGATATCGTTTTGCCGGATATCGATGGTTCTGAAGCGGTACGTCTTATTCAGCAGGACCCGAAAACGCGCTCTATCCCGATTGTCTTTCTTTCGGGAATAGTGTCGAACGAAGATAAGGAACAAAAGCCGGAAGTCAAAGTTGGGGGGTGGAATTATCCAGCCATTGGCAAACCGTTCCCCTATGAGGCATTATTGAAGATTATTAAGGCAAATTTGAATTAAATCTTAAAGTTTATTTGAATTATGGATATACAGGTCAAGGTTACGGCCAAGGCCAGAAAAAATTTTGTTAAAAAAGAAAGGGACTTATATAAAGTATATGTAACAGCTCCTGCAATTGAAGGCAAGGCAAACCAGGCCTTAAAAAAAATATTATCAAAGCATTTTGATGTAAGACGCAATCAGATTGAAATCATCAAAGGGGAAAAATGCCGCGAAAAAGTTATTCGCATTCACAGACAAAAATAAAATAATGGAAAGGAATGAATATGCTGCAAGAGAAGGTCGATAAAGATTATATACAGGCCATGAAGGAGAAGAACAAAACAAAGGCCCAAACCCTTTCTTTTTTAAGGGCTCAGTTGAAGAATGCCATGATCGATCAGCGACTAAAGAATCTCGATGACGCGGGCGTGATTTCCGTTATTAAAAAGCAGGTCAAGCAAAGGCAGGATTCCATTGAACAATACACGCAAGGCAATCGACAGGATCTTGTCGACAAAGAAACTCAGGAATTGGAAGTCCTGAAAAGTTATTTACCTCAACAGCTTTCAGAAGAAGAGATAAAGTCGATTGTCTCTAGCATGTTGGTTGAAATACAAGCGAAAAGCATGAAAGATATGGGGGCAGTCATGAGGGCGGTTATGGAAAGGACCTCTGGGCGGGCTGATAATAAATTAGTGAGTCAGTTCGTAAAGGAAAAACTTTCGCAATTATAGGTCGATTATGTCTTTTTTAAAGAAAAATAAAATCATCATTTTTGTGCTTGTGGGGATCGCTGTATTGAGCGCCGGGGCACTTTGGTTATCTTGCCATTATGTTGTCCCCATTATGATGTATCATCATGTGGCGGATGTCACATTGCCGAGAGCCGATACGGTCAGTCCCAATAATTTTGAGAGCCATCTGCAGTTCCTTAAGAAACATAATTACAATATCATCAGTTTTGATCACTATGTTGAACAAGCGAGCCGCGGCAAATCTTTTCCGTACAAAACAGTTGTCATAACATTTGATGATGGGTATAAGGATAATTACACGCAGGCTTTCCCAATTTTAGACAAGTACGGATTTACGGCAACATTTTTTGTGGCGCCAGGCGATATCGCCAACGACCAGAAAAATATTTATATGAATTTTGAAGAACTCAAGGAAATGATACAGGCGGGGATGTCCGTTGGGAGCCATGGGATGACTCAGGCGTATTTGCCCAAAATGTCCCAAGAAAAACAAGATTCTGAAATTTTTGCAAGCAAGAAAAAATTAGAGAATATATTGGGGATTCCCATATGCCATTTTGCATATCCGATAGGGGGATTTAATCGATCTATAAAAAAGAGGATATATCAAGCCGGTTATAAGAGCGCTTCAACAACGAATCGCGGCTATGATAAATATAACAAGGATATGTACGAAATAAATCGGATCCGTTTTAGTGATAAGGACAATTCAGATATCATCCTTTGGACAAAATTGACAGGTTTCTACAATTTTTTCAGAAAAAGTAAAGATCCATATTAATACAAACTACTGAAATAAGTGAAAGGACGTTTATGAAGAGGCATACTTTAGCGCATGTAAAGGAAGGGGCGTCGGCCTATCATCTTAATAATCAGGGTTTTTTTATAGATGATTATAACCATCAAAAGACATTTAGTAACTTTTTCCCGGGGATTTCAGGGCTGTGGGGAATTCCTATGTGGGTTTTTTATGTGAATAGAGGTCAATGTATCTCGAGTTTTGGCATTGAAAGTAAGGATAAGGCCATTTTGGAATTTCAACCCGCGAATAAGGCGTATCAAATGACATCCCTGCATGGATTCCGTACGTTTATAAAAATAAAAAATGGCAAAAAGATTTATTTCTGGGAGCCATTTCAAAATCAATCCGGTTTCAGTCCCTATCGTTCAAATCATAAGATGAAGATCACTTCCCATGATTTAACCATTGAGGATATCAACCATTCGTTAGGATTAAAGGTTGAAGTCAATTATTTTTCCCTCCCCGAAGAATCATTTCCCGCTTTAGTGCGCCGTGTTAAGGTGTCTAATATATCCAAACAAAAGTATGGGATAGAAGTTGTTGATGGGTTACCCCTTATAATGCCGTATGGTATGAATGATTGGACGGCCAAGCATATGTCCCGAACTGTTGAAGCGTTTAGCCGTGTTGAACTGGTAGAGTCCAATACACCGTTTTATCATCTTAAGGTAGAAGTTTCTGATACACCCAAAATCAAACATATTAAAGAGGGATATTTTTATCTTAGTTTTAATCCTGATCTAAGTAAGCCAAAATGTCATGATGTGATCGTTCATAAAACATGTGTTTTTGGGAATTCTTCAGATCTGCGGATTCCAGAAAATTTTTATGGGCAGGAAAAGTTCAGGGTTCCCAAAAGGCAACAAGTAGAGAACAGTACGCCGTCGGCATTGTCGTTCTTTTCGACCAATTTATCCGCCAAGGGTTCTTTTCAAATGGCGTCCGTTGTGGGATATGCCCCGGATAAAAAGGAATTAAAACGAATCGTCCCTTTGGTGATGGCCAAAGGATTTATTGAGAAGAAGAGCTTAAAAAATAAAGCCCTCATCGAAGATATTAAAAACTATTCGTGGACAAAAAGTGCATCGCAAGAATTTGATATGTATTGCCAGCAGACCTTCTTGGACAATATTATGAGGGGCGGGTTGCCGGTGACATTTAAGACACCTAAGGGTAAGTTTGTCCTCAACGTTTATAGCCGTAAACATGGCGATTTGGAGAGGGATTATAATTATTTTGTATTAGCACCCACCCCGTTTTCTCAAGGCAATGGTAATTATCGTGATGTTAATCAAAATAGGCGTAATGACGTTTGGTTTAATCCGGATGTTAAAGAAAACCACATACGGGATTTTTTAAATCTTATTCAAGCCGATGGGTATAATCCGCTTGTTGTTAAGGGCCTCTCGTTCATTGTTGACGATCATAAACAAATTGATCGATTGATCAAAAAATATTGTTTCAAGAATGATGCGGATCTGCGGCAAAAATTAGAAGAGGGTTTTCAGCCCGGTGAATTATTGGCAATTATTTATAAGAAAAAAATTCGCTTAAGGGTTACACAAAAGAAATTCTTAGAGCAAGTGATGGCTGTCAGTGGCAAGCAAATGATGGCGGAGCATGGGGAGGGCTTCTGGACGGATCATTGGACATATAACCTCGATTTAATAGAAAGTTTTTTTGCAATTTATCCGGAAAGATTAAAAGAGTTGTTGATGGAAAAGGGCTCTTTTGATTTTTATCTTAATTCTTATTATGTGCTGCCTCGTTCAAAAAGATATACTCAAACACCTAATGGCATTCGGCAATACCATTCTGTCTTTAATGCGAGTAAGGTCATACGGGCGGGGCAAAAGGACCATAAACTGCGCTGTCGTAACGGTAAAGGAGAAGTATATAAGACTTCCATGGTTACAAAAATGCTATGTTTGATCGCCAATAAGGCGGCGACCCTGGATCCCAGTGGTATTGGCATAGAAATGGAAGCAGATAAACCCAATTGGTATGATGCCCTCAATGGATTGCCAGGACTTATCGGTTCTTCTTTGTCTGAGACCATTGAATTGAAACGTTATGCCGTATTTCTTATGACAGCCTTGCAGGATATTGGTTGTGGCGATGAGTATATGATTTCTGTTTATGAGGAATTAGCTGATTTCATTCGCGAGTTAAGTGATGTCTTGGAAAATGAAAAAGATAGTTTGCCATATTGGCAACGCGCCAATGATATTAAAGAACATTATCGCTCTCGAACGCGGTTGGGGATAGCTGGAGAACAGCAAAAACTATCCATTAAAGAAGTGTTGGGCTTTCTTGATTTGGTAATAAAGCGGACTGATGTCGCGATAACGCGGGTTCAAAATAACCAGGGATTATTGTCCACATATTTTTATCATGAAGTTGTCGATTTTGATTGTGTGGACCGAGACCAAAATGCAGAGGGCCCGAGATACGTATATCCTAAGCGTTTTAAGTTGCATCGCCTGCCGTTATTTTTAGAAGGTTTTGTGCATGCCTTACGTGTTGAGGCCGATCAGAGCAAGGCAAAGAAAATTTTTAGGTCACTCAAAAAAAGTGATCTATACGATAAAAAATTAAATATGTATAAGGTCAATGCTGATTTGTCTAAAGAGACGGAAGAAATTGGCCGTTCGTTTATTTTTCCTGCGGGGTGGTTGGAAAATGGTTCTGTCTGGCTGCATATGGAATATAAATATCTTCTGGAACTTTTGCGTTGTGGACTGAACAAGGAATATTGTGATACGTTAAAGGCCGTCCTTGTCCCATTCTTAAAACCTGAAGAATATGGCCGGAGCATCATTGAAAATTCTTCTTTTATTGTCAGCAGTGTTCATCCAGACGAATCTTTGCACGGACAAGGTTTTGTGGCACGTTTATCCGGAAGCACCGCAGAATTTATCAATATGTGGCTTTGGATGAGTATCGGCCGTAATCCTTTCCGGTGGGATGCCCAAAATGGTTTGTCATTGGTTTTCGAGCCTATATTGCCCAGCTGGTTATTTACTCTTAAGGAATCGATACTGGAAAGTAGGAGTAAAAGAAAAAAAGGTGGATCCCTTCCAAAGAACACGTATGCGTTTAATTTTTTGGGTACGATTCTAACGGTTTATCATAACCCAAAACGTAAGGATACTTTTAGGGGATGTTATATTGAGGAAATCCATTTGACATATCCCCGTAAATCGCATCCGATAATTATTAAAAATGATAAAATTACGGCACCTTATGTTCAAGACGTCCGTGATAGAAAGATTAGTCGTATTGACGTCTTTTTTAAATAATGTAGATTATCTGCCATTTTTACCTTAAATCCTAGATAGTTAAATATTTGTTTTTGGTGCAATCTTATTTTTCATTGTATCCTTACAAAGATATAAGGAGGGAACTATGAGAGGAACTGATATTTCAATCATTAACGAAAAAGTTAAAAAAGAAAGTGGTTTCATTGAAGCCATCATGATGGAGATCCGCAAGGTCATTGTTGGCCAAAAATATATTTTAGATAGGTTTATGGTTGGCCTTTTGGCCAATGGACATATCTTAATTGAAGGGGTCCCAGGCTTAGCCAAGACCAAATCCATAAGTACTTTATCCCAGACAATCCAAACAAAGTTCCAGAGGTTACAGTTTACCCCGGATATGCTTCCGGCTGATTTAACAGGGACATTGATTTATGATCAGAAGACATCTGAATTTCATATTAAAAAGGGGCCGCTTTTTGCAAATATTATCTTGGCGGATGAGATCAACCGGGCTCCGGCCAAGGTGCAAAGTGCGCTTTTAGAGGCTATGCAGGAGAGGCAGATCACCATTGGCCAGGAAACATTAGTATTGGATGAGCCTTTTTTGGTGCTTGCGACACAAAATCCGATCGAACAGGAAGGCACATATCCTTTGCCAGAGGCCCAAGTGGATAGGTTTATGTTGAAGTTAAGGATCGATTATCCGTCTAAAGAAGAAGAGCTTAAGATTTTACAAAGGATGGCATACACGTCGCAAAGGATTGATGTCAAACCCATTGTAAGCCCAAAGGATATAATCCATGCCCGTGAAGTGGTTGATGAAATCTATATGGATGAGAAGATTGAGAAATATATCGTCGATATTGTTGAGGCCACGCGTCGGCCTCAGGATTATAAAATGCCCGACTTAAAAGGGTTGATTGATTATGGGGCTTCGCCCAGGGCAACGATAAATATGGCGATCGCTTCACGCGCTTTTGCCTTTTTGCAAGGGCGTGGCTATGTCACCCCACAGGATGTCAAATCTATCGGCATGGATGTTCTCAGGCACCGTGTTATTGTTTCTTATGAAGCCGAAGCCGAAGAAAAGACTTCCGAGGATATCATTAAGAAAATTTTTGATGAGATCGAAGTCCCTTGAGTTTGGAATTTAGGCAAGAGGGAAGGCTTTTATTAAATAATTCGTGCATATAGATGATTTGTTAACATGATTTCAAGAGAACTTTTCAGCATCATTCATAAGATTGAGATTACCACCAATAGACTCGTTACGGATGTTTTTGCGGGACAATATCATAGTGTATTTAAAGGTCGCGGCATGGAGTTTGATGAGGTTCGTGAGTATATACCCGGTGATGATATCCGTTCCATAGATTGGAATGTAACGGCCCGGACCGGACGTCCGCATGTCAAGAAATACATTGAGGAGCGCGAATTAACTGTTATGTTGGTTGTTGATGCTTCTCGCTCCTGTCATTTTGCAAGTCAAAATCAGTTTAAGTCAAAATTAGCTGCCGAGATCGCGGCGGTCCTTTCTTTTTCAGCGATACGTAATAATGATAAGGTTGGGTTGATTTTTTTCACCAATAAGATCGAGAAATTTATCCCGCCTCGCAAAGGGACCAAGAATGTGTTGCGATTGGTCCGCGAGATCCTGCATTTTGAACCTCAAGCAAAGGAAACCGATTTAAGTGGCGCCCTTGAGTATCTTAGCAAGGTGACGACCCGACGCAGTGTCGCCTTTCTAATTTCTGATTTTTTTGAGGATGCAATTTTTGCAGGTGAGGTGATGGCCTCTTCAAGGTTGAAGAAAAACATGACGATTGCTAGTCGTCGCCACGATCTGATCGCCATAACTTTAAACGATCCCCGTGAAAGGGAGTTGCCTGATTGTGGCTTGGTGAATATCCAGGATGCCGAGACTGGTCAAGAAATGATTGTTGATTGCCGCAATCATAATGTCCGACGGGTTTATCGGCAACAACATGAGGATCTTATAGGAAAACGCAAACGATTCTTTCAATCTCTGGGGATAGATCAGATCGACATTAGAACGGACGTTTCCTACACGACAGAATTAATTAAGTTCTTTACAATGCGACGAAAAAGGTTGAGGTAGTTGATGGATCGGATAATCTTTGCATTTCTGCTAACGGCCAATATGTTATCGTCGAAGGTTTTTGCGCAGAATGCGGTGATTCATATTCGGGATGTGAAACCCCCTGTGGCCTTGCCTTCGAATTATGGGGGCTGGATTATTTTGATCATCCTGTTGTTATTGATTTTGTTAATTTTTATCATTCAAAAATATTGGCGCATCAGAAAAATGCAGGCACCCTCCCCTGAGCCCGTTGTGTTGCCTTGGGATAGGGCTTTAAGTCAGCTGAATCAATTAGAGGATGAGAATTTGCCCGCGCAAGGAAGGGGCAAGGAATTCTATGTGCGTCTTTCTGATATTGTCCGCCATTATATTGAAGAGCGTTTTTCACTTCGTGCCCCGGAAATGACAACGGAAGAATTCCTTGTTTCACTAAAGGATTCCAGGAATTTAAATCTGGAACAAAAGAAATTTCTGCAGAAATTCTTGAATCAATGCGATATGGTTAAGTTCGCAAAACATAAGGCGACCGTTTCAGAAATGCAAGAAAGCATATGTCTGGCTAAAGAACTCGTGTGCCAAACCAAGGAAAGTAGCTTCACGACCCACCAACCATAAGGGATTTAAAGAAAGATGGAGTTCAAAAATTTTTGGATATTACTATTAATTCCAATTGTCATTATTTTTATTGTCTGGTATCGATCCCGTCAACGACAACCGGCAATACGTTTTCCATCCCTTGAATTGGCTGTTAAATTGCCTAAGACCTGGCGTGTCCATTTTCATGCCGTTCCTTTCTATATCAATATTATCGTGGTTGTTTTATTCCTCATTGCTTTGGCGGGACCGCGGAAAATCTTCTCAGAAACCATACGCCATACCGAAGCCCTAGATATTGTATTAACCATTGATACATCCGGCAGTATGGCGGCAGAAGATTTTTTTCTTAATAACATAAGAGTTAATCGTCTCGATGTTGTTAAGAATGTTGTTAAAGATTTTATCGATGGGCGCCCCAGTGATCGGATTTCCCTTGTGGCATTTTCTGCTTTAGCCTATGTTGTCAGTCCATTGACCCTAGATCACCAGTGGTTGCAGGTCCAATTGGAGCGCATTCGACTGGGATTAATTAAGGACGGGACAGCCATCGGCTCAGCCATCGCGACATCTGTAACCCGCCTGCAAAAGAGCAAAGCCAAAAGTAAGGTGGTTATTTTATTAACAGATGGGATGAATAATTCCGGTAAGGTCGATCCCCTTTCTGCGGCCAAGGCCGCCAAGGCTTTTGGGATTAAGATCTATACGATCGGAGCTGGAACTAAGGGCTTAGCCCCGTTCCCGGTTATGGATATATGGGGCAGAAAAGTCCATCAGCGAGTACGCATCGATATGGATGAAGAAACGTTAAAGGAGATTGCAGGAATAACTGGAGCTAAATATTTTCGGGCGACTGATACGGAAACGTTGAGGCGTGTTTATAAGGAAATTGATACATTGGAGAAAACGAAAATCGAAGAAATCAGATATAAAGAGTATGCGGAGTTTTTCGGCCATTTTTTGATTGCTGGATTGGTTCTTTTAGCCGTGCAATTATTTTTAACCCAGACAGTATTTCTTCAAATTCCCTAGGGAAGGTTTATTATGCGCTTTGCAAATCCAAATATATTATATTGGCTTTGGGCGGTTATTCCCCTGATGTTGATTTTTATTTGGACTCAAAGACGCCGCCAGGATGTTTTAAGCCATTTTGCGGATATAAATCTTGCCAGGGAATTAGCGGGGAATTATGATGGGCGACTTAATCGCATTAAACAAACGCTGTTGGTTTTTGTTCTTATTTTTAGCATTATCGCATTAGCACGGCCGCAATGGGGTTTTGAATGGCAAAAAATAAAGAGGGAAGGGATCGATATTTTGATAGCGATCGATACCTCGAAAAGCATGTTAGCTCAAGATATTAGGCCTAACCGATTGGAGCGGGCTAAATTAGCCCTTAGGGATCTGTTACATTTGTTATCTCAAGATCGCCTGGGTATTATAGCCTTTGCCGGAGATGCCTTTTTAGCCTGTCCCTTGACGGTTGATTATAATGGGGTCCTCTTAACATTGGAGAATTTAGATACCCAAACGATCCCAAGGGGGGGGACCAATATAGCCATGGCTATTCAAGAAGCCATGAAAGAATATGACAGTACCCCAAGTAAGTACAAGGCCATAATTATTATTACAGATGGTGAAAATTTAGAAGGCGAACCGTTAACGGCAGCCCGTCAAGCTAGAAACAAAGGTATCAAGATCTTTACTGTTGGCATCGGAACACAGGAAGGCGAATTGATTCAGATACAAGATCAGGAAGGGAATAACGTGTTTTTGAAAGATAAAAATGGTAATTTTGTTAAATCGCGGTTGAACGAAGATGTGTTACAAAAGATCGCCCTTGAAACCGGGGGCATATATGTCAAGGCTAGTGGCGCTCAATTGGGTTTAGATTTGATCTATAAGCGTGAATTATCCAAATTTGAGAAAAGGGAGTTGAAGGCCAGGATGGAAAAAAGGTATTTTGAAAGGTTCCAGTTTCCTTTAGCGATCGCCCTCGTTTTATTGATGATAGATATTTGTCTCGTACCTCGAAAGAAAGTGATGGCATGAGGATATTCTTATTTATATTTATTCTTATTGCTTTATGTGCAGAGATAGCATACGCTAATACCCAAAGCAGGCATGTTAAAGAAGGTAATCAGTTTTTTGAAAAGGGGAGCTATACGGAGGCAATCGAAAAATATTCTCAAGCTTTGAAAGGCGATCCTGAATCGGATATCGTCAATTTTGATATCGGAACAGCCTATTATAAAAATAAGGAATACCAAAAAGCTTTACAGCATTTACAAAAATCACTATTAACAGAAGACGATCAATTAAAAGCAGATGCTTCGTTCAATCTTGGGAATACTTTCTATAAACATGGGATTGACTATGAAAACAAGAATATTAATCATGCCATACAATTATTGGAAGGATCATTGGGGCAATATGAGAATGCGTTAAAGGTAAAACCCAAAGATCCTGATGCAGAGTATAATTATGAGTTCGTTAAAAAGGAACTGGAGCGTTTAAGAAAACAGAAACAACGGCAAGAACAGCAACAGAATCAATCTTGCCAAAATCAAGAACAACAAAATCAAGAGCAGCAACAGAAACAAAAAGGTCAACAACAAAAACAGGAGCAATCCGCAAAGCAGCAATCCCAGCAAGACCAGAAACAAGATCAGGAAGAGAAACAGGGGCAGGGGCAAGAAGGTCAACAAGATCAACAGGCAGGACACCAGGAGCAACAAGAACAGAATGCCCAAGCATCTGGCAATAAAGAAAATATGGATTCATCAAAGAGTCAGGCTGGTTCTTTACAGTCTAAGTCGGGTCAAATGACAAAACAGGAAGCTGAAAAATTGCTTAAAAATTATCAGCAGACAGAAGAACCCCAAGGTTTGCTTAATGTACAAAAAGGTCAAATGAGAAAAGACCCTATCATTAAAGATTGGTAGAATGGGCGCCAGGTACGTATGAAAAAGATATCCATCTTATTAATTCTGATTTTTTATATGGGCACAGTGATTGTTTGTGCTGAGGATATCAATTTTCGTGTTACGGTCGATAGAAATGTTGTTGCATTGGGGTCTTCGGTGCAGTTGACCTTAACGGTAGAGGGGACTCAGCATTTTGATCCGATCAAACTCCCCGAATTAGATGGCTTTGATAGTCGCTATCTTGGCCCCTCAAGCAGGCTTTCAATTGTTAATGGGCGTTCTTCGGCCTCAATATCATTTATTTTTAATCTTTATCCAACACGCACGGGGGATTTGGAAATCCCAGCCTTTTATATCAAATATGAAGAAAAAGAATATAAAACGGATCCTATCAAGATCAAAGTTGTTGATCAGGCTGGCGCTGAGACTGGGGACCCTCAAGGCGCTATAAGTCTTAGTGATAAGATTTTCTTAGTTTTAACTTCTTCCAAGAGTCAAGTTTATTTAGGTGAGAAAATGCCCATCCATATTCGATTGTTTGTCAGCGGTTTGCCCGTTCGCAATATTCAATATCCTGAATTTGCCCATGAAGGGTTCATGGTCGAGGACTACTTGGAGCCGAAAAAATCCCAAAGAGTCGTCAACGGTGTGGCTTACGATATTATTGAATTTACGACTTTTGTATATCCGACTCAAACCGGTTCTTTGACGATTGGGCCGGCCAAGGAGGTCTGTGATATATTATCAAAGTCCAGATCATCCAGGTCGGGAGGTTTTGGTGATATTTTCGATGATGACTTTTTTGCAGGCTTTTTTGAAACGTATAATACAAGATCCCATACGGTCGAATCAAACCCGTTGCGTATAGAAGTTATCCCATTGCCGCAGGAGGGGCGGCCTGAGAATTTTTCGGGGGCGGTAGGGGATTTTCAATTTGACTTAACGGTTAGTCCAAAAAGAATTAAAGTCGGGGATCCTTTGACCGTTAAGATGCGTATTAGTGGCCAAGGAAATTTGAAGGATGTCATTATGCCGTCCCTAAAAGATCAGGGGATAGATGAAACATCATTTAAGATATATGAGCCGCAAATCAAACAAAAGGATGATGGTAAGGAACTCGAACAAGTGGTTATTCCAAGATCGGATAAGGCCTCAAAATTCCCTGCGATACAATTCAATTTTTTTGATGTTAATGATAAAAGATATGTCACAAAGACCCAGGGGCCTATTGCCTTGGCTGTTGAAAAATTATCAGAATCCGAAAAGATGCATGTAGTCGGCCTCAGCCAGGATTCAATGCCCCAAGCACAAGAGCAATTGGGGCGGGATGTAGTTTTTATTAAGAACCTGCCTGGAAAATTTTATCCTGTTGGGTTTGCTTTGTATAAAAGTAAATTGGTGCTGTTTGGAATATTTTTGATGGTTGGTATTTGGACCCTGTTATTTTTTATTTATCGATTCACCCACAAACTTCGAACTGATGAGAAATTTGCGCGTCGACTTATAGCTCCGCGAAAGGCTAAGAAACAATTAGCCCATGCCAGGATCCTTATGGGCCAGTCAAGGCAAAAAGAGTATTACGACACTTTATTTAAAATGCTGCAGGATTATTTGGGAAATAAGTTTCATATGTCGCCTGGAAGTATCACAACTGAAAAGATCGAAAATTTTATTTTATCAAGAAAAGGAAATCCTGATGCGGTTATATCGAAGATCAGGGAGGTTTTTGAGCAATCTGAGATGGTTCGTTTTGCTGCCATAGATCTAGATCAGGACAAAATGCAGGATTGCTATCGCAAAGCCCAAGAAATCATTGATTATTTCGAAAGACTGAAATGAAACAAATTTTATTGATTTTAGTAATACTTTTTTGCCATAACTATTCTCTTGAAGCTGCTATGTCCAACGAAAAGGCTTTAAGCCTTTTTGTCGAAGGGAATTTAGCCTATCGGGAAGGCCGCTATGAAGAGGCTGTTGCCAAATATGAAGAAATTGTCAGCTCTGGCAAGGAAAGCGGAAATCTTTACTATAACCTAGGCAACGGTTATTTAAAGTTAAATCAGGTTGGCAAGGCCATATTAAATTATGAGAGGGCTAAGGATTTGATGCCGAGGGATAGTGATTTAAATGCAAATTATAAACTTGCGTTGATGGAGCGACAAGGAGTTTCTGTTTCAAGCCGCAGGCCTCTTTGGCAACGGTTTATTGAGGCCCTTGGTGATTTTTGCACCATTAACGAAATATTCGGGCTTGCCTTGCTGTTGGGAGGGCTTTTGGCCCTATGTCATTTATGTTCACTTTATGGAGAATGGCCGAGAAAAATTTATATGACCCTTTATACAATTATGGGGGGAATCTTTGTTTTATTAGCTTTAATATTTATTTTGAGTTTAGTTGTGAATAACAACCAGGCTGTTATCATAGCTGATGCGGAGGCGAAATTTGAGCCACGTGAAGAAGCGACCACATATTTTGATTTAAAGCAGGGACACAAAGTGCGAATTATTAAGCCTATAAGTGAATGGTATAAGATCGAACGTCCAGATGGTAAAAAGGGATGGCTTCTTAAGGACAAATTAGAGGAAATTTGAACATGCGAAAAATAAAATATCATTATGAAAATGTTCCCAAAAAGGGGAGTCCTATGAAAAGAAGACGAATCCTAAATAATATTATAATTTTTTTATCTTTCACTTTTTTGCTTTTACAACAAACAGGCCAAGCCCAACCCAATCGTAAATTTTGGGATTATTGCATGGACACTTTGCTTGATACAGGAAAATGTCCCGAGAATCTTTGTCGTATGGATTGCCTTAATAAACTTGATCCCCAAAGTGAACAATGTGATAAGATTTGTGTTCCCAGGAGATGCCCCAATATCCCCATTGATCAATGCCCGCTCGAATTCTGCGCGGTTATGGTCAATTGTTCCCATGAAAAGATTTGTCACTTCAAGATGGCTGGTGGACAGGCTGATTGCGGCGATACCGCTTATGCCGGGCAGGACGTTGCATGTTGCCCGGGGCTTGTCAGGCGCTGTGGTATTGAGTTTATCGATGGCACATGTGACATGGAAGCCAAACAGGATCCTATGTATAGTTTGCCGATTTGTATCCCCTGCGGGAATGGAATTTGTGAAAACTTTGAGAATCGATGCAACTGCCCCGAAGACTGCGGCCGCCCACCGGAACACGGCGGTACGATGCGTGATCAGGAAATTATTTATATCAGAGTGCCCAAAGATCCCCAGAAATCCCAAGAAAAATAATTCTTATTTATGTGCTTAAATAAAAAATCGAAATTTTTATTTTCAGGCCTGGCTATTATCTTGATCGCAGGATCTGCGCTTTTTGTGCGCGAGCGGCTAAATAGACCAAGAATAAAACCCAATATCTTATTGATCTTGGTTGATGCGTTGCGGCCTGACCATTTAGGTTGTTATGGATACCCCCGAGATACGTCGCCCAATATCGATAAAATTGCCCACAATGGGATACTTTTTTCAAATTATTACTCTGTTTCTTCATGGACAAATCCGACTATTATCAGCATGTTCACAGGACTCTATCCCCAAAGTGTGTTACCTCCAGCCAAACATTTAAATTCATTAAAACAGGTTTTGCCTGAGATGCCGACCTTGGCAAAAATTCTGTCCTCCGCGGGATATCGGACTGTTTCTTTGAACGACCATCCGTCCATTAATAGGCAATTGAATTATGATCAGGGTTTTCATGCTTTTAAAGAGTTATGGCATGAAAACGGTTGGCATAAAGATTGGGGAGGTGTTGATCCCAAGGTCTTTGTTGATGAGCTTTCTGAAGAGTTGACAAAGAGCCAAGATGCCTCTAAGCCTTTTTTTATTTTTATGCATATCCTATATCCACACGCTCCCTACATACCCCCAGCGCCTTATGATACCTATTTTGGCGAAACTTTCACTTCAATTAGCCCCCTGGAACGTGACCGAATGATTAATGTTTATGATGGGGAAATTCTCTACACGGATCAACTTATTGGGTCTATATATGGATTATTAGAAGATAGAGGGTTTTTAGACAAGACGTATGTTATTATTACAGCTGACCACGGAGAGGGTTTTTATGAACATGGCATGTGGGAACATGGCAACACCTTATATAATGAATTATTAAATATACCTTTGATCATTTTGCCTCCCCATGGTCGTTGCCACGAGCCCCAACAGGTTAGTTTTTTAACCAGTAATATTGATTTTTTCCCGACTATTTTGGAGATGGCCCGGATTGATCCTACCCAATACCCCGCGGATGGCCAGAGTCTTTTTAGATTTCTTCAGACCGATAATAACAAAATTACGGTTAATACTGTTTTTAGCGAAAGTTGCCATTCTTTTTGTGTAGAGTCTTATGCTATGCAGAATACCCGTTATAAGGTTATTATGCACAAGGATAAGGCCGTCGAAGTCTTCGATAAATATCTCGATCCCATGGAATTGACCGATATATCAAAAGAAATGAGGGTCGGTGATCTTAAAGCGCTACAGAACCGCATGGTTCAGCACAACATTATGAATATTGAGCGTCGTAAAATATATCGCATTAAGGAAACTGAAATGAATATAGAAGCCCTGAACAAAATAAAAAGTTTGGGGTATTTACAATAATGGTGATGCCAAGGTCGCTATTAATAAGTGCTGTTGTTCTCTTGACCTTGTCCGGATCGGCAATACCCCAATCTGATGTTGATCTATATAAAAAACTTCTTCCTTTGCATGAAGTCAAGAAGTCACCCCAACCTTATGATTGGTTAGCCACCCATTATGAGCCTGGCCAAACATATGAGGATTTTATTGATAGCCGCCCGCAACGGCCACATCCGGCAACCCAATTCATTTATATCTCCCTTTTAGGGGAGTTTAATCAAGAACAACGTGAGATTATAGGTAAGGTCGCGCGTTTTTTAGAACTGTACTATCAAATACCCGTCAGGTTTGCGGATAATGTTCCCTTATCCATTATTCCGTCTAAGGCCCGGCGCGAGCAACCTATAACACATGAACAACAGATTTTAACTTCCTATATAATTGAAGAAGTCCTGCTACCGAGAAAACCCAAGGATGCATTTTGTTATATAGCTTTTTCGAGTGCTGATCTATGGCCTGGAGCTGGGTGGAATTTTGTATTCGGCCAGGCTTCCTTGGACGATCGCGTGGGGGTCTGGTCCATTTTCCGTAATGGGGATCCACGTGTTGATGCAGAGAATTATCATTTGTGTTTAAGGCGCACGATCTCCACCGGTGTTCATGAGGTTGGGCATATGTTCGGCCTACATCATTGTATTTATTATGAATGCACTATGAACGGGAGTAATCACCGTATGGAATCTGATGCCAGGCCTTTATGGCTTTGTCCGGTTTGTTTGCGTAAATTAAATTCAATTTTAAATTTCGATCCTCTTGAAAGATATAAAAACCTTGCTACAATATGTAATGAGTTGGGGCTTCAAGAGGAGGCTCAATTCTATAGCCGATCATGGAAGCTTCTTGAATCCAATTGAAAGCTAGAATATTAAATTTATTTGTTAACATAGAAATAGAAAGGAAACAAGATGAAAGCAATTGTTGATAAGGAAACATGCACCGGATGTAGCTTGTGTGAATCCACATGTCCCGATGTCTTCCAAATGGAGGATAATGTTGCGGTTGCTAAGGTTGACAGTGTCCCTGAAGCAGCCCAGGAGTCCTGCAAGCAGGCTGCGGCTGATTGTCCGGTTGAGGCCATTAAGATAGAAGAATAATATAATTTTTATATCCCAATCCCCAGGACCTAAATGGGTCCTGGGGATTTTGTGCCAACAGGTGAAAAAGTCTTATAATACCTTAATAGCTTTTTTAATTTCTTTAAGTACTTTCCTTTTTCTCTGCCATTATTTCGTTGCTTCAAATAATTTTTTTAATATAGTTGAAAACTATAAGGATCAGTGGGTTTATCATATACCGGCAGTCAACCTGAGCAAAGGTCTTGGGTTCCAAGAAGGGCTTGTTGACAATGTCGATGAATATCGCTTAAAAAGTACTCCTGAAAATGACGTAGAAATTCAAAGGTTAAAGCATACAAGGGGATATAGTTTTTATGCACCCAGCGGGTATGTGTTCTTCTTGGCGGGTATCTATAAATCTTTTGGGGTAAGACCCGATGTTGCTAGATTTATACAAATATTAGTTTTGATTTTGGCGTTATCATCTTTCCCATATTTAGGCGGTATTCTTTTCGGGAATATAGGCATATTTGTAGGGGCCTTATCAACATATTTATATATCAGCTTTTTTAAATTTAACTATATTAGTTTATCTCCGGAAGGATTATTATTTTTTCTATTAACAATTTATGCAATATTTTGGGTTCGTTGGGAACGAGAATTTAGCGGAGGTCGCCTTTTTGTTTTAGGGATTTTGATGGCATGTTGCAATATTGTTAAGGGCACAACAGTATTTATTCCTTTATTCTCAGTAATATATATTTTTTTTAGTTTCTCTCAAAAACCGTTTTTCGTGAGATTTAAAAGAGCGACTTTGTTTATTCTAGGATATCTAATTTTGGTTATCCCGTGGACCATTTATGCTACCAATAAAAGTAATAAGTTGGTTCTTTTCTCAACAAATTGGGAAAATGTTTTATTGGATAGTCATAATGAGGATGCCTTAGTATCTGGAAAGTGGAGCCCGGCTTGGCGAAAGTCCTTAAACCGAAATGAATTATATTTTTATAACAGACCGAATATGGCTAAGCAAGATATGCTCAGCAAGTTCCTTGGTTTTATTGGCCTTCACAAAGGGGTGTTGTGGAAATTATATTGGAGAAAATTATGGTATGCCTTTGGGAAATTTCCCGAGACATTTTATGCCACTTTTTTGATGATTTTTTATTATTTTGTTTTTGTGATAGTTAAATGGAAATTAAAAGATAATCATTCCGAGAAGTTTAAAGAAATCATCCAGAATGGTTCCCAGTCAAGCCTGCCACTAATTTATTTATGCAACCTTTTGTTAATCATTATTATTTTTCATGGAATGCGAAATATTGTCAATGAATTTACGCCGTTTTTTTTAATTTGGGGATTGTATGGTTTAATATTTTTATTTCAGCTAGTAATGCAAAAATTTTTAACAAAAAATGGAATCCAAATTAAATACAACCGTTCGATCTTGATTTTACTGGGACTTTTAATTTTTATTTTATCAACAACATCTTTGTGCAAACGAATTCATTTTAATGATCATGTGATGAGGTTCTCTGACGAATATCATTATCATGTACTGGGGGTCAATCTGAGTCGAAGACATGGATATCAATTGGGTATTTTATCCAACGATATAGATTATAATGTTCACTATCCAGAAGGGTATAGACATAATGATTGCCAGAAACAGTCGTGTTATTTTTTTGGAAAACCACCCGGATATCCGCTTTTTTTAGGATTTATTTATAAAATTTTCGGATCCAATATTTCTGTGGTCAAAATCGTCCAATGTTTAATGCTGGCCTTAGGTGCAGCTTTATTGCCCGCTATTGGATATCATTATTGGTCAAAGAGCGGTATTCTCGCTGGAGTCATTTCAGCATTTTTGTTCATTCGAAATTTTTCCCCTGATTTCGATGATGTCAAAACAGAGCCCTTTGCTTTTTTTGTCCTGTTGATATTAACGATAATATTAATATCGTGGGAGATGCGGCCCAATAAAATAAAAGTATTTATTCTTGGCTTGGTCAGCACGTACTTATTTTTAATTAAGGAGATTGTCTTATTTGTGCCGTTTTTTTTAATCGGCTATATTTGTTGGGCTATACATAAAAAAAGAAGGGACTCCCTTAAGAAAAATATTGCGATTTTTTTATTAGGTTGTCTTTTGGTCTCTTTACCATGGTTGATTTATTCCTCTATTCATGAGGGGAAGGCAACCTTTTTCAGAACGGCTTGGGAGACGTGGTTATTAGATGCGTTTAATGAAGATGTGGTCGATATGGGGCATCGAAGTAATCTCTGGCGATATAAGAAACCAAATCAAGTACATTATTTCTATCAAGACGAAAAGTTAAAAAATTCGCCTGATTTGCAGAAATGGTTTTTATTTTTATGGCATTATAAAAAACAGTTGCCACATTTATTAATGAACAAAATGTACATGGGATTAACTAGACCCCAAGGGGTTCATCGGTATACTGTCTGGATGAGTCTTTATTATCTCGTTTCGATTCTATTCAAGAATTTTATCCTAAAAATTAAAGCCATTAATGGCCGTGAACACACACCGGTTTTTCCATTATTGTATTTTATGTCCCTTTTAGGTCTCATCCTTATGTATCATGGCCATGAAGATAATCTTTGGGTGTTCTTTTATTTTATTCTGTTATCGGCGATATATTTTCCTTTTTTTATTTTGAAACTTATTTATTATCGATATAAATTATCACATATCCCATCCATTGATTAAAATGTCAATCTAGAGAAAAAATAAATATGCTTGATACGCTGAGTAAAAATTGTACAATTATATGACAATCAGTTGTTACCTTAACGCTCAAGATTTTTATTATGGATATTCCATTCGATAAACAAAGATTACGAGATTTTTCCGAAAAGCATTTGTTCTATGAGATCGCTATGCTGTATGGAGTGCACGAAGCTTTGGAGACGAAGAATTTTGATGCACAACCCTTTATCTTTAATGCCTTATTGGAATCTTTTGTCATTCACACCAGTATAATCCTGGATTTTTTTTATCAATCACAACGAAAACCGGATGACGCCCGGGCCTTTCATTTTATGAAGGCGCCCCGAAAGTGGCGAAAGATTTTGCCCCCGCCCAATAGGGAATTCACGACTTTTATCACACACCGCAATAAACGTGTTGTTCATTTGAGTTATAAGCGTATGGATAGCTATATTGGTCAAAGGCCGTGGAATTGCGCTAAAATCATCAAGGAGATTCACATTATCGTTGATTTATTCTTGGATAATGCGAGTAAAGAGTATGTGCATCCTAAATTATACAAATTACATAGCCGAGCTAAGAAGCGGGGAGATTAGGGGGATTCGAGATTAATGTAATGATTTTTTGAGCAGCCCGATGGCTTGCCCCGGATGCGCCTAGTGATTCCTTGACCTTTTTCAATTTCTTTTTAATATCTGCCAGGACTATTTCATCCGTAAACATTTTTTCCATCTCTGCAGCAATATTGCCTCCATTTGCATGATATTGAACGCATTCAGGCACAATCCTGTCACCGGCCACGACGTTAACTAATCCAATATTAGGTATTTTTACCAGGGCGCGGGCCAATAGCCATGTAAAAAAGGACGTTCGATAAATGACGACCATAGGTTTACCCAACAGGGCCGTCTCAAGCGTTGCCGTACCCGAGGTCACCATGCATACATCGCAAGCGGATATATTATCGTAAATATTGTTTTTGCCTATGACGATCGGTGTGGATGTATGCATAACATATTCTTCAATCAAGGCATGGGGGATGGTTGGTGCCTTAATTAAAAGGAATTGGATGTTGGGATATTTTTGGGACAAAAGGCTTGCGGCATCGATCATTATAGGAAGCATTATCTCGACTTCTCTCTGACGTGACCCCGGTAGCAAGCCTATGGTTATCTTTTCAGCTGTTAAATTGAGGTTTTTGAGAATTTCGTCTCGGGCTTTTGTCACGTTGACCGTATCAATAAAAGGATGGCCGACAAAGTCTACATCCAGACCACGCTGAGCATAAAATTCTTTTTCAAATTTAAACAGGACAAGCAGTCTATCCGTATATTTTTTGATTATATTTATGCGTTTTTCTTTCCAGGCCCATATTTGAGGACTTATATAATAGATAACGGGAATATCTTGTTTTTTTAATTCCTGGGCCAGGCGCAAATTGAATCCCGGATAATCAACTAATATCACGGCACGCGGTTTTTGCTCAACACATTTATGGAGGACCATATTAAAGATCCGCTTGAATTCATGATAGTGTTTCAATATCTCAACAAAGCCGACAACAGCCAGACGTGTAATGTCTTCATAAAGGATAACGCCGCTATGTTGCATGTGCTTCCCGCCGAGACCGGAAAATGAAAGAGAGGGATCGATTTTTTTTAGTTCATCAACCAAATGGGCCGCATGCAGGTCCCCGGAAGATTCTCCCGCAATAATGATAATATGATTGCTCATCGAGGGCATAGTACAGATCAAGGGCGTAAATATTTGGCGAACGATTTTTTATTGGATTGGATATTTTTTGTAATCCTCAAGGCCAATCTCAAGGCCTTAAGGGCATCTGTTCCCGAGACGACTACCGGATTGTCGTTTGAAATGCTATCAATGAAGGATTCAACTTCTTGCTTAAGGGGTTCTTCCTTTTGGATGGGCAAGGCATGTTTTAGGATCAGTTTGCCCTTTTTCTTGAAAATGAAGGCTTCTTGTTTAACGTAATCCAGGGAGATATAAGCGTCAGGTAAAAAGATGCGAATTTTGCGCATAACCTCATCGGATACACGCGAAGCTGTTAGATTGCAGACACAAGAATTTTTGAAAATAATGCGTGAACTCGCAATATCTTCCATGGGTGTTAAGACATTCACGCCAACGGCATGGATATTTTTAATGTCTGAGGATACTAAACCTAAAATAATATCTATGTCATGGATCATAAGATCCATGACAACACCGATGTCTAATGAGCGATTGGGGAAGAAATTAAGCCGATGGCATTCAATAAAAAGTGGATTTTTAGCGAAGTGTTTGATGGCCATAAACGCTGAGTTGAAGCGCTCGACATGACCAACCTGTAGTTTACACTGATGTTTATCAGCTAAAGAAATAAGGGATGTAGCTTGCCGGACTGTTTGGGTGATGGGTTTTTCTATAAATGCATGTATCTTATTGGTTAAGAAAAATTTAGCAATTTTATGATGACTATGGGTGGGGACACAAATTATGACAGCATCCACTTTTCCCGCTAAAGAACGGAAGTCTTTGTAATAGGGGGTCTTATAATGATGGGCTAACTTTTTAGTGCGTGAGACCTTAAGGTCACATATGCCAATAAGGTTGATTTTATTGCTTAATTCGCTGGCAATCTTGAGGTGTCTTGAGCCTAAGTGTCCGATGCCGATGATCGCTAAATTAATCTTTTTCATAGGTTTGTATACTTTTCGTTGCTTAGTGTTTTTAATGCCTTTGAATCATAACAAAGACCTCGACAAATGTCAATTGATATGGTAATATCTCGGAAATTATATACATAATTAAATATTTATTATGCAAAATTATCTACAATTAATTTCGCTTCTTAAGAAATATAAAAAGAGTTTTTGTATTGCTGTTGGAGCGATGCTCATTGCCTCTTTATTTAGGGTCTTTGAGCTTTCTTTGCTGGTGCCCCTTGTTGATCGTATTTTTAACAACCGACAAATTATCGTTCCCAATCAAATACCCCCGTTTTTAGCCGATATCATTCATTATTTAAATAATATTGACTCCCGGGTTTTGTTTAAATTAATGCCCTTCGTCGTTTTAATCGGCATGCTAGTTAAGCATGCATTCATTTATTTTTATCAATATCTCATCAATGACATTACACAAAAGATCATTCGTGATTTGCGCCAAAAGCTTTACATAAAACTGCAAAGTCTGTCACTTGATTATTTCAGTAAACGGAAAACCGGCGAACTTATGTCCCGCATTACGTATGATGTCGGCATTATTAATAATGCTGTGTCCTATAGCGTGACAGACCTTTTTGTTCAATCCTTTACCTTATTGGGATTCTTTGTGACCGTTTTCACAATTCATTTTAAAGCAGCGCTTGTCATATTTTTTGTTTTTCCTATGATCATTTTCCCGCTGGTTATGATTGGCAGGAAATTGCGTAAACTTTCTAAGAGTTCTCAGCAACGCATGGCTGATATAAACACTATTTTACTCGAGACCATCTCAGGAGTCAGGGTCGTTAAGGCCTTCAGTACTGAAGAGTATGAAATTGACCGTTTTCGGCACAAGAATCATGATTTTTATAAACTAGCCATGAAGCGTATTAAGCGGCTTCTATTATTGCCGCCGATAACGGAGTTGTTTGGCGCCATCTGTGGCATTATTATGATCTTGTGGCTAGGAAAGCAGGTCATGGATGGGGCTTTGTCATTTGGTATTTTTATGCTGTTTTTTGCCTGCATCATGTCAACCATCAATCCGATAAAAAAACTTGGAAATGTCAATGCGGTCACTCAGCAGGCCCTTTCTGCCAATGAGCGTATCCATGAGGTCCTGGAAGAGGAACCTACTGTTAAGGAAAAACCTCAGGCGATAGATATCGGCCCGATTCGTAACGAAATTTCTCTTAAAGATGTTACCTTTAGTTATAGTGACACGGATGACTGGGTTTTAAGGAATATTAATTTAGATATCAACGTAGGACAATTAGTTGCTATCGTGGGCCCTACCGGAACGGGTAAATCAACACTAGTAAATCTTATCCCACGGTTTTATGATCCTCAGAAAGGCACTGTTGGCATAGATGGAATGGACTTGCGTGAGGTAACATTTAAATCACTTCGATCTCAAATAGGGATCGTTTCCCAGGAGACTTTTTTATTTAATGATACTGTAAAGGCCAATATAGCTTATGGCAATCCTAACGTGCCTCAAGACCAAATTGAAAGAGCCGCGCAACAAGCTTATGCGCATCGGTTCATCGTCCAGATGCCGCAACAATATAATACCATTATCGGTGATCGTGGGTTCCGTTTGTCCGGAGGTGAAAAGCAAAGGATTGCCATTGCTCGGGCGATTGTCAAGAATGCACCGATCTTAATTCTTGATGAGGCTACATCACAGTTGGATTCTGAATCCGAGCGTTTTGTTCAAGAAGCTTTGGATAAATTAATGCAGGACAGGACCGTCATTGCCATCGCCCATCGTTTATCAACGATTCGCCAAGCGGATAAGATCATTGTTTTAGAATTAGGCCAAATTGTTGGGCAAGGCAAACACGAAGAATTATTAGTTTCTTGCTCTTTGTATAAGCGCCTTTATGAGACCCAATTTCAAATGTAATATATGAAATTCTTAATTTTAGATTATATTAGTAATCAAGCCAGATAATAAGTTTGGCATTTAGAAATAAATTGTTGAAAAAAATTATATAATTGGGTATACTACAACCCATATTTTTGACAAATTAATAAATTTTTGCTCTTAATGGATTCTGGAAAAAGCGGGGAGAATCCATGGGGCAAAATAGGCAGAGGGCCTAAAACAGTTGGTACATTGGAAACACCTGAACCCGCTTGAAATTCCGGTCAGAATTTCCACAGGTGTTTGAAAGAGGAGGAGATATGACAGACGAAGTATTGAAAGAGTTGTTGGAAAATGGCGTTCACTTTGGGCATCAAACCAGGCGCTGGAATCCTAGGATGAAAAAGTACATTTTCGGGGAACGAAGCGGAATTTACATTATTGATTTAGAAAAGACCCGTGATTGTTTGGCTGTAGCCCGTGATTTTTTAAATGACATTGCGGCTAAAGGGGGTCAGGTTCTTTATGTCGGGACAAAGAAACAGGCACAAGATGTCGTGGCCTCGGAAGCCCAGAGAGCTGAAATGCCGTTTATTAATCGCCGTTGGATGGGCGGGTTATTGACAAATTTTGAGACGGTTATGAAGTCTTTGGATAAATTGAAGGCTATCGAACAAAAAGAGGCCGATGGTATTTTGGCTAATCTGAAAAAGAAAGAAGTCGCGACCATTAATAAGGAACGCGAAAAGTTATTGCGGGATTTAGGTGGTATTAGACACATGAAGAATATTCCCAGGGCCGTTTTCATTATTGATTCTGGTCGTGAGGAAATTGCGATCCGTGAAGCCAACAAACTTGGGATTCCCATTGTTGCTTTGATTGATACCAATTGCAATCCGGATGTTATCGATTTCCCGATACCCGGTAATGATGATGCCCTTAAATCCATTCGTTTCATCACACGTTTTATAACTGATGGAGTTGCTTTAGGGCGCAAGGAATTTGCTGAGCAAGAAACAATCCAGAAGAAATCACAGACAGCTGTAAAGAAAACAAAATCTGAAAAATCGCAAAGCGCATCTTCTGATTCTTCAAAGTCCCAACCTACTGAAAATCAGCAAAATGCCGCCGTTGCGGATAATCCGGATCAAACAACGTAAAACGCAAAGTCATATTATAGATTTTTAATGAAAGGGTACAAACGATGAGTATTTCAATGGAAGATATTAAACAACTCCGGGAGCAAACATCCTGCGGGATCATAGATTGTAAAAAGGCTTTGGAAGAAGCTTCTGGGGATATGGATAAAGCCAAAGAACTTTTAAAAAAGAGGGGCTTAGAATTAGCTGCCAAAAAGGGCCATCGTGTGGCCAACCAGGGACGGGTGGAGGCCTATATTCACATGGGCAATAAGATAGGCGTCTTGCTAGAAGTTAATTGTGAAACTGATTTTGTTGCCCGCAATGAAGATTTTATTAAATTTTCAAAGGATGTTGCCATGCACATTGCGGCCATGAGCCCGGCATACATTTCGCAGGATGATGTGTCACAAGATGTCCTGAATGACCAGGATGATAAAGAGATGTTTTTTAAGGAGAGATGTCTTTTGCATCAGGCTTATGTCAGGGACCCCAGTATGACAATTCAGGATTATTTGAATACGTTAATTGCCAAGATTGGTGAAAATATTTGTATCAGCAGATTTATTAGATATAAGGTCGGGGAAAATGGCTAAAAAACCGATTTATAAAAGTATTGTTTTAAAATTAAGCGGAGAGGCATTGTTGGGAAGCCAGCAGCACGGAATTGATGCCGAGACGTGTGCTTCCTTAGCCAAGGAAATTAAAGAAATACAACAATTAGGTGTAACGGTCGCCTTAGTTGTGGGCGGTGGTAATATTTTTCGTGGTCAGGTTGAGTCCAAGCGTTTTGGTCTCGATCGCTCCGTTGCTGATTATATGGGGATGCTAGCCACTGTTTTAAATGGTCTGGCACTTCAAAATGCCTTGGAAAAGATCGGTGTCCCCACAAGAGTCATGACTGCCATTGCGATGCATCAGGTAGCTGAGCCCTATATCCGTAGACGCGCTGTCCGGCACCTCGAGAAAGGCCGTGTTGTTATATTTGTGGCGGGGACGGGCAGTCCCTATTTCACCACCGATACGACAGCCGCCTTGCGGGCCGCCGAGATCGGTGCCGATGCTTTATTGAAGGCAACAAAAGTCGATGGGGTTTATTCCGCGGATCCGATGATTGATAAGGGGGCTCGCAAGATCGCCAAACTTAAATTTATTGATGTGCTTAAAAAGAAGTTGAAGGTCATGGATGCGACAGCGATCAGCATGTGCATGGATAATCAATTGCCCATTATTGTTTTTAATCTGACAAAACCAGGCAATATTAAGAAAGTTGTTTTGGGGGAGAAAATCGGCACCTTGGTGCGATAAACCCCATATGAAAATTTGCATGTAAATAACGGAGGTTTCGTGATGATCCCAAAACAGATTAAAAAAGAAACTGATGAGTTGATGAAAAAGGCCGTAGTGGCTGTGCAGCGAGAATTTAACGAGGTTCGTACAGGCAGGGCCCATCCGGGATTAATCGAGGGCATGCATGTTAATTATTATGGTACGCCAACATTGTTAAAGCAGATTGCTTCTATTAGCGTGCCTGATCCGAAATCGATTATTATTCAGCCTTGGGATCCTAGTGCCATACCCGAAATAGAAAAAACGATCATGAACTCCAAATTGGGCGTTATGCCTAATAATGACGGAAAGATTGTCAGAATTAATATTCCTCCTCTCTCCGATGAGCGTAGGGATGAGCTTAAAAAGGTAGTCAAAGATATGGCGGAGCACGGGAGGATATCTATTCGCACAATACGGCGCGACATGAATGATAAGATTAAAAAAATGGAACATGATAAAAAGATTTCTGAAGATGATTCATTTCGTGCCCTGGAACAGGTGCAAAAAGCGACAGATGCTTATATTAAAGAGATTGATGGCATCCTGCATGCCAAACAAGATGAACTATCGGAACATTAAACAATACCATGGCTATTGCGTTTAGTCGTTCTTTGATTCCAATAAAGTTTCAAGAAAAAATAAGGATGTTGACCCACTAGCTCATCCGGTAGAGCACAGCCCTTTTAAGGCTGGTGTGCCGCGTTCGAGTCGCGGGTGGGTCACTATAATTGTGATAGGTGATAGAGGCTGAGTGGTAAGTTATGAGTTTATTCGGCGTCAAAGATGGAAGGCTTAATTCCTTACCACTTTGGCTTATCACAGACCGCTCAGTTTGGGCGGATGGCGGAATTGGTAGACGCGCATGCCTTAGGAGCATGTGAGGAAACTCATGGAGGTTCAAGTCCTCTTCCGCCCATTTTTTAGTAGATTAGTTGCATTAAAAATATTTGTCAGCGTACCTAATCGCATTTTTACATATGGTGATAACATGCGGCGGTAATTCAGTTGGCTAGAATGCCACCTTGCCAAGGTGGATGTCGTGGGTTCGAATCCCATCCGCCGCTCATTCTATCTTTGAAGTAACCATTGAACTTAAGATCTTTGGTTGTGAAAGGAAATCAATAATGAAGATCACTGACTTTCTGGAGTCAAAGGCACTAACCGTTGATTTGCATGAAGATACCAAAAAAGGTGTGATAGAGGAGCTTGTTAACCTTTTAATTGATGCGGGGATACTCGAAAAGAAAAATAAATCTAAAATTATTGAAACTCTTTTAGCTCGCGAGGCTTTGGGATCAACCGCTATCGGCCAGGGCATTGCCATTCCTCATGGCAAATGTGACAATGTGGATAAATTAACAGCAGCGTTGGGTATTCATAAGGCCGGTGTGGATTTTGATTCTCTTGACGGTGAATCTGTTTTTATTTTCTTTTTGTTGATAGCCCCCGTTGATTCTGCTGGCCCTCACCTTAAGGCATTGGCACGCATTTCCCGTCTCTTAAAAGACAAATATTTCCGCGATAACTTAAAAGACGCAAAAGATACTCGGGCTTTATGGCAATTGATCAAGCAGGAAGACGCCCAGGTCCCTTAAAATAATTTATTCGCCTTTTTTGTTTCATCATGCAAAAAGATTTAATTAAATGGTTGTATCCCGGCATGAGAATAAAGCGGTGGTTTATCACTGCACTTCTAGGGGTTTTGATTGTTTGGGGCGGAGGCATCGCTTTTGCTTCCGGGTTTGCCTTAGTAAGGGTTGCCGGTCTAGTTATTATTTTTTGTGGCATTGTGCTCATTGTCATGGGCACTGGTAAAATGATTGTATCTTTATTGACCCTCTTTCTGCCTAAAGGAGAAAGGGAATTGGTCAATATCCTTTATCAGCGTCGCTATCTGGAGCGTGGCCCTAAGATTGTTACAGTAGGCGGTGGACATGGTTTATCAAATTTGCTGATGGGATTAAAAGAATACACCTCCAATCTATCAGCCATTGTAACCGTTGCTGATAGCGGTGGGTCATCCGGGCGTTTACGCGAGGAATTTAATATTGTTGCTCCTGGTGATATCAGGATGTGTTTATGTGCCTTGGCTGATGCGCCGGCTTTAATGGGCGATCTTTTTCAGTTTAGATTTTCTCAAGAATCACAGCTTCAGGGACATAATTTCGGCAATTTATTCCTGACCGCCATGGTTCAATTGACAGGGGACTTTGAGAAGGCCGTGGAAGAGTCGGGGAAGGTCTTGGCGATCCGTGGTCAGGTCATCCCATCGACAGTCAGCAATGTTCAGCTGGTTGCTGAATATAATGATGGAACCATTATTGAGGGTGAGGCCAAGATCCCCAAGACTCATAAGAAAATAAAAAGGGTTTATCTTAAACCGCAAAATCCTCAGGCGACTCAGGCCGCCCTTGATGCGATTAGGGACGCAGATGTGATTGTTTTAGGCCCTGGTAGTATTTACACAAGTATAATCCCGAACTTGATCATTAAGGAAATTCATCAAGAAATTGCGCAGTCCAAGGCTTTTAAGATTTATGTGTGCAATGTCATGACTCAACAAGGAGAGACAGGGGACTTCTGTGCGAGTGACCATGTTAAAACGATCGTGCAACACTCAAACCCCGGCGTTATGAATGCCTGTATTATTAATAATGCTTCTGTCCCTCTTGATGCTCAGGGAAGATATCAGACTGAAGACTCGTTTCCCGTTGAGCCTGATGTCGAAAAGATTCGTCAGATGGGATATTTGGCCGTTGCAACAGATCTATTGCATGTTACAGATTATGTGCGCCATGACGCAACAAAATTGACAAAAGCCATAATTCGTCTGATCGAAAGATATAAGGTCATAAAGCGATAATTCATATTCGTTTAGATAAAATATAATGCTGAAGCTTGAAAAAGAAATCGTTGTCCTTAATGAGCAGGGACTTCATGCCCGTCCGGCAGCTTTGTTTGTCCAGATTGCTTCAAAATATGAATCGACGGTTACTGTGGCTAAGGACGGCAACTGTGTGAATGGTAAATCTATCATGGGAATTTTGATGTTAGGTGCGGAAAAAAATAGTAAAGTTACTTTATGTGTGGAAGGTGAAGAAGCCGAAGAATTAATGAACGAATTGGAGAAATTTTTAACGAGCAATGAATGAAATCGTCTTAAAAGGAATCCCAGCAGCTCCCGGCATTGTGATCGGCCCGTCTTTTATTGTAGACAAGCAGGATTTTATCATCCCCCCGAGAGCTATATTGGAGAATGAAATTCCTCTCGAAATAGCCCGTTTTGAAGAGGCCCTTATCAAAACAAGGGCTGAAATAATGGATCTTCAGAAAAAGATCAAGGATGAGATGGGATCCCAGCATGCCCAGATCTTCGATGCCCATCTTTTGGTTTTAGAAGATCGTATGTTGATAGAGGAAATCATCAAGCGTATTCGTCAAGATAAGCAATCCGCAGAATATATTTTTTCCAAGGTTTTAAAAAAATATGCCACGGTTTTTTCTACTATACAGGATGAATATTTGCGCGAGAGGACAAGTGATATTAATGATATTGGTCGACGTGTATTGAAGAATTTAGTCGATGAGACCAAATTGCATGAACTTGAAAATATCCAGGAAGAATTGGTTATTATTGCCCATGATCTGGCCCCTTCGGATACGGCAAGCATGTTTAATAAAAACATATTGGCCTTTGCGACGGATATCGGTGGAAGGACATCACATACGGCTATCATGGCCAAGACATTAGGGGTGCCTGCGGTCGTTGGTTTAAAGGATGCAACGTTACGTATTAGTAATCAAGATACTGTTATAGTGGACGGTCGCATGGGATTAGTGATTATTCACCCGACAGAGAAAACACTCGACCTTTATCGTAACGAACAAAATCGCATCATCGCTTTAAGGGACCGTTTTGACGATATTAAGGAATTACCAGCGGAAACGATTGATCATCGCAAGATCTCAATTTATGCGAATTTGGAGCTTCCCCAAGAAGTGCCTATGATCAAAAAACGGGGCGCCCAGGGCATCGGGCTTTACCGTACGGAGTACTTTTTTATGAACCGGGTTGATCTTCCCAGGGAAGAAGAGCAGTTTGAGGCTTATAAAAAGGTTGCCGAAGAAATCAGCCCGCATCCGGTCGTCATCCGAACGTTGGATATCGGGGGAGATAAATTTATTTCCAGTTTGCAAATTCCCAGGGATATGTATCCATTTTTAGGTTGGCGGGCTTTAAAATTATGTTTGGCTAGGCAGGATATTTTTCGTACCCAATTAAGGGCGATTTTGCGTGCCTCTATTTATGGAAATGTCAAGATGATGTATCCCATGGTATCGGGGCCAGGTGAAATACGGCAGGCCAATCAAATATTAGAGGACGTTAAAAAGAAGTTGCGTGAGCAAAATATTGGATTTAATGAGGATATTCATGTCGGGGCCATGATTGAAGTGCCGTCAGCGGTTATTACGTCGGATCTTTTAGCCAAAGAAGCCAAGTTTTTTAGTATCGGAACCAATGATCTGATTCAGTATGCTTTGGCCGTCGATCGTGTCAATGAACAAACCGCGGATTACTATGAACCGTGTCACCCTGCGATTTTACGCCTTATTAAAATGACGGTTGAGGCAGGACACGCCAATAAAATCGATGTCGGTATTTGTGGAGAAATGGCCGGTGAACCTATCTCGGCTCTTTTATTGTTGGGTCTGGGCCTTGATGAGTTTAGTATGTCTCCGTTAAATATTCTTCAGATTAAGAAATTGATTAGAAGCGTCAACTATAAGGATGCTCAGGAATTAGCCGAGCAGGCCCTGCAGCTGTCAACGGGAGCCGAAGTTGAGGATTTGGCCAAAAAACGACTCCAAGAACTGGCCCCACATATTTACAGTACAGAGAATGGATTGTAGGCTCTGTTTGTAAATTTCAAAGCGGATCATGAAAATTCTTTTTTTAGCAGCCGGTTATGGGACAAGGTTGTATCCATTGATCGTGGATACCCCCAAGGCTCTCTTGCCGATTGCCAAAAAACCGATTATGGCGCATACCTTAGATAGGCTTGCTGGCGTAAAGGATATTACGGAAATTATTTTGGTCACCAACAATAAATTCAAGCCGCATTTGACGGAATGGGCAGGGAAGCATAGGGATTTTTCGGCCCCAATGGTGGTGATCAATGACGGCACGACAACTCCTGAAGATCGGCTTGGATCGGTGGGTGATATTGATTTTGTCCTTAACAATCATATTGTTGAAGATGACCTTTTGGTTATTGGAGGAGATAATATTTTTGATTTCAACCTGGATTCTTTTGTTTCTTTTGCCTTGGCCCATAAGCCAGCTGTCACCATTGGACTTTATGATATTGGGCCTGATGAAGATGCATCAAAGTTTGGTGTCGTGCAAATAGACCACGATCAAAGGATTATATCTTTTGAGGAAAAACCACGGCATCCAAGATCCAGTTTGATTGCGATGTGTTTTTATTTTCTTCCTAAAAATACTCTTGGCTGCATCAAGGATTATATCGCGGAATGCCAAAAGACAGATAAGGCTGGGGATTATATCCGTTGGTTGGTTGAAAATAAAGAAGTTTATGGTTTTTCATTTCACGGGAAATGGTATGATATCGGAAGTATCGAATCATATCATGAAGCCGAGAAGCAATTTTTAAATAAAAAAGACCCTGAATGATAAGGCTTATATATCATTGTTTGCCTAAGGGGGTCCAGTATGAAAGGAAGGGTATACAGTGAAAGGTCAATATTTTATTAGTTCTGAATCGGTCGGGGCAGGCCACCCGGATAAGGTTTGCGACCAAATATCGGATGCGGTGTTAGACTGTGTTCTCAAGGATGATCCCAAGGGGCGTGTAGCCTGTGAAACGTTCATTACGGCTGGATTAGTCATAGTCGGTGGCGAGATTACAACCAAAACGTATGTTGATGTACAGGATCTGGTCCGAAAGGTATTATTAGATATCGGATATACGGATGTGAAATATGGTTTTAGTGCGCATACATGCGCCATCTTGAATGCCATCAATAGGCAATCACCTGATATTGCTCAAGGGGTTGATGTTGGCGGGGCCGGCGATCAAGGCATTATGATTGGTTACGCCTGTGATGAAACACCTGAATTAATGCCCTTGCCAGTCATGTTGGCACACAAGCTTGTCAAACGTATTGCTGAAGTCATCAATGATAGGACCCTCAATTATTTAGGACCGGATTGTAAGAGCCAGGTTACCGTTGAGTACATGGATGGTGAGCCTAAGAGGATCGATAATGTGGTTCTAGCTTGTCAGCATACAGAGGATATCCTTGATAAAACAGGAAAGCATATCACCGAAGAAGCCAAACAGGAGATTCTTAAGGTCATTGCCATGCCTATCGTTGGGGATCTTGTTGATGAGAACACAAAATATTATGTTAACGAAACCGGTAAATTTGTGGTCGGGGGGCCCCAATCAGATACGGGTATGACCGGGCGAAAAATAATCGTTGATACATATGGCGGGGTGGTGGCCCACGGCGGTGGTGCCTTCTCCGGAAAGGACCCGAGCAAGGTTGATCGCTCTGCTACATATATGGCCCGTTACGTAGCTAAGAATGTTGTGGCGGCAAAACTTGCGAAGAAATGCGTTGTTCAATTAAGTTATGTTATTGGACGGCCAGATCCTTTGAGTGTCTTTGTGGATACTTTTGGAACAGGAAAGGTCCCGGAGGCTGTTATTGTTAATCTCATTCGTAAGCATTTCGATCTTACCCCAAAGGGTATTATCAAAGACCTTCGTTTGCTTGAGCCGATTTATCGCAAAACAGCTGCGTACGGTCATTTTGGACGTGATGAATTTACTTGGGAAAAAACACCTAAGGCCTCTATTCTAGAGAAAGAGGCGATGGCATCTGTTTAAATAAATAGTTAATATACAGAAGAATAAGGGATTACAATGAAATATGACATTAAAGATAGTAAGTTGTCTACAAAGGGTAAACTTCGTATGGAATGGGCAGGCATGGATATGCCTGTCTTGGCTTTAATTGAAAAAAGATTTAAAAAGGAAAAACCCCTGAAGGGGCTACGCATTGGATGTTGTTTGCATGTTACTACGGAAACAGGCAATTTGATGCGTGTCCTTAAGGCCGGGGGTGCCAATCCATATTTATGTGCCTCTAATCCATTGTCGACTCAAGATGACGTAGCCGCTTCGTTAGTTAAGGATTACGGTATCCCTGTTTTTGCGATAAAGGGGGAGAATACCAAAACATATTATCAGCACCTCAATGCGGTTTTGGATATACGGCCGAATTTAACCATGGATGACGGGGCAGATCTTGTATCAGAAATTCATGGGAAACGACAAGGCCTTCTTAAGGATATCCTAGCGGGGACAGAAGAAACGACAACGGGTGTGATACGTTTAAAAAGCCTTGAGACCCAGGGGTTGTTAAAGTATCCCATAATCGCCGTTAATGATGCGATGACGAAACACTTTTTTGATAACCGCTACGGTACCGGGCAATCAACCATTGACGGGATCATTCGCAGCACCAACCGTCTGTTGGCCGGATCGAACTTTGTGGTCTGTGGGTATGGTTGGTGCGGCCGGGGGGCGGCCATGCGCGCTGCTGGCATGGGGGCCAAGGTTATTGTGACCGAAGTTGATCCTTTAAAAGGTTTGGAGGCTATGATGGACGGCTACCAGGTTATGCCGATTAAAGAGGCGGCTAAGATTGGGGATATCTTTGTGACCGTTACTGGCAATATCAATGTGATCCGGGTGGAACATATGGAAATGATGAAGGACGGTGCCATTATTTCTAACTCTGGGCATTTCAATGTGGAACTGGAGTTGGAGAAATTAGCTCAGGTCGCCAAGAAACGTCGTATCATTCGCGATTTTGTCGAGGAATTTATGCTTAAGAATGGACGCCGTGTTTATGTGTTAGCCGACGGGCGCCTGATTAATTTAGCTGCTGCCGAAGGACATCCGGCTTCCGTGATGGATATGAGTTTTGCCAATCAAGCCTTGTCGAGTGAGTTTGTGGCCCAAAATCATGATGACCTTGAAAGAAAAGTATATGCCGTTCCTGAGAAAATTGATCGCAATATAGCTCGCTTGAAACTAAAATCAGAAGGGATTAAGATTGACACCCTAACGCCGGAACAAAAAAAATATTTAGCTAGTTGGGAGATGGGCACCTAGTTTTGTCAGCTGACGCATGATTTTAAGATTCCAGTAGGACATAAACCGGCCTTTTAATATTGCATTAAAGGGCCGGTTTTATGCTCAGGGAGTATCGTTCCCTTAATCCTGGATCTTGGTGAGTAAAAAAATCTTAACATTAGCTGGAATTATGTTAAAATACCACCTTAAAACACTAATAATTAAAACGGAAGGATCATAAAATGGCTAAGATTTATTATGACAAGGATGCCAGTCTGGATGTTCTTAAAGATCGTACGATTGCGATTATCGGTTATGGCATTCAAGGGCGTGGACAAGCCTTAAATTTACGCAACAGCGGATTGAATGTTATTGTGAGCGAATTAGAAGGTACTGTGAATTTTGACAATGCCGTTAAAGATGGGTTTAAACCAATTCCTGCTAATAAAGCAGCCAAAAAGGGTGATATCATTCAGATTTTAACCCAGGATCATGTGCAGGCTGCGTTATATAAAAAGGCGATTAGAAGATATTTGGCGGCTGGAAAATCGTTGGTTTTTTCGCACGGGTTTAATATTCATTTTAAACAGATTGTACCTCCTGCTGAGGCAGATGTCTGGATGATTGCGCCAAAGGGGCCGGGTGCTTTGGTCCGCAGCCAATATGAAGAAGGTAAAGGCGTTCCGTGTCTTGTGGCCATTTATCAGGATGCCAGTGGACATGCCCTTGAAGATGCCTTAGCCTATGCCAAAGGTATCGGTGGAACAAGGGCTGGTGTCATTGAAACAACTTTTAAAGAAGAAACAGAGACCGATCTCTTCGGAGAGCAGGCGGTTCTTTGTGGGGGCTCAAGTGAGTTGGTCAAGGCTGGATTTGAGACGCTGGTTGCAGCTGGCTATCAACCGGAGATCGCTTATTTTGAATGCCTTCATGAGCTAAAACTTATTGTCGATCTTTATTATCAATATGGAATCCAGGGCATGCGACAGAGGGTGTCAGATACCGCTGAATATGGCGACTATAGTCGAGGCAAACGAATCATTACGGAACGGACACGCAAAGAAATGCAAAAGTTGCTAAAGGAAGTCCAGAGTGGGAAATTTGCCCGTGAATGGATTAGGGAGAATAAGAAGGGGCGTCCAAATTTTAATAAGATGCGCCAAGAAGGCGTGGATCACCCAATTGAAAAAATTGGTGAAAATTTGCGAGGAATGATGCCTTGGATGAAAAAGTAATCATTATCTAATAAGTAGGTGATTAAAATGGCAAAAAAAGATAAAGTCTTAATTTTCGACACAACATTAAGGGATGGGGAACAGGCCCCAGGCGCCAGCATGAATGAAAGCGAGAAGTTAGAGATTGCCTATGCCCTGGAACACCTCGGTGTCGATATAATTGAGGCTGGATTTCCAGTTAGTTCACCCGGGGATTTTAACTCGGTCAAGAAAGTTGCACAAAATATTAAGAGATCATGTGTTTGCGGTTTGGCACGCTCCATGAAAAAGGATATTGATGCGGCCGCTCATGCGGTCAAGGTCGCAAGCCATGGCCGTATTCATGTTTTTTTAGCTACGTCGAAAATTCATTTGGAACATAAACTCAAAAAGAGCCCAGATGAAATTCTGCAAATGGCGGTAGATGCGGTTACATATGCCCGTAAAAAGATAGATGATATTGAATTTTCACCAGAAGATGCCTCCCGCACAGATAAAGAATTCCTCTATCGAATCTTGGAGGCCGTCATCAAGGCTGGGGCTAAAACAGTTAATATTCCTGATACGGTCGGCTACAGCATGCCGGGGGAATATGGTCAGCTCATTGCCGATATATCCAACAATGTTCCTAACATTGATAAGGCGATTATATCCGTTCATTGCCATGATGACCTGGGCTTAGGGGTAGCTAATTCATTAGAAGCTGTACGTAATGGTGCCCGTCAAATCGAGTGTACTGTCAACGGTATTGGAGAGAGGGCCGGTAATGCATCCATGGAAGAAATTGTTATGGCCATCAAGACCAGGGCAGACTTTTATAGATGCACGACTAATATTAATACCCGACAAATTCATAAGGTCTCACGGCTTGTCAGCAAATACACAGGCTTTGTGGTGGCGCCTAATAAAGCCATTGTCGGAGGGAATGCTTTCCGTCACGAGTCCGGTATCCATCAGGACGGTGTGTTGAAGGAACGCACAACGTATGAAATAATGAAGCCTGAAGATGTTGGGTTCGTTGGCGTGGGGCTGGTTTTAGGGAAACATTCCGGCCGGCATGCTGTTAAGGTGCGTCTAAAATCCTTGGGCATAGATTTGAAAGATGACAAATTGGATATGGTCTTCAAGCGTTTCAAGGATATTGCTGATAAAAAGAAGCAGGTCTTTGATGAAGACTTGATTGCGATTGCGGAAGAAGAATCCAAAATTTCAAAGCCAAGATGGGAATTGGTGGATTTAATCTCAACCAGCGGGACCAATGTTATACCGCAGGTTGAAGTGATATTAAAATCGAAAGGAAAAACATATACAAAAAGTTCGTCAGGAGATGGTCCAGTTGATGCGTGCTATAAAGCTATCGACGCTTTAACGAAACTTAAGGGGAAGTTGATGGATTATTCGATCAAATCCGTTACCCAGGGTAAAGATGCGTTAGGTGAAGTTACGATCAAGGTCAATATTTCCAATAAGATCGTCATCGCGCATGGCGCAAGCACGGATATTCTGGTGGCTTCAGCAAAAGCATATATTCATGCGGTTAATAAAGTTATTTCACAAAAGAATTTATAAATCGTAGATATGCATATATACTAAGGCTCAAGACGAATATCTTGAGCCTTTATTATTATGAAAAGTGAACAGAAAAGATTTGGTCTAATAGGATTTCCATTAGGACATAGCCTTTCTCCCGTCATGCACAACACAGCTTTCGAGGGAATGGGCATAGAGGCCTCCTATGAGCTTTTTCCATTGGAACAGGAAAAATTGGATGATTTTTTTATAGACCTAAAAAAGAGATCAAGTTCTATTGCGGGTTTGAATGTAACAATTCCTCATAAAGAGAATGTTATTAAATACTTGGACACGTTATCACCATTTGCCCAGAAAGTTATGGCTGTCAATACGATAGCCATAACTGCAGAAAGGAAGTTAGGGGGGGACAATACAGACGGACCAGGATTCCTGACGCATCTTACGGAGTTGGGTGTTGTGACGGGGAATAAAAGGATTGCGGTTATAGGGGCCGGGGGGGCTGCGAGAGGCATTATAAGTGTTCTATGTCTTGTCCCAGAGAGACCAGAATCGATCAGAATTTATGATATTGATGGCATTCGCGCCCAGAATCTTATTGCGGATTTAGGGGGCCGGATGGATGTCGGCCCAGTAATGATCTGTGAAGGCATTGAGGAACTGAATATCGAAGTGAGTGATATTTTGATCAATGCCACACCTGTTGGGATGAAGTCCAGTGATCCTTTGCTGGTTGATCCAAAATTGATTCACCCAGGATTATTTGTTTATGATCTTATATATAATCCTGCCCGAACGAAACTGTTGGAAGTTGCTGAATCTCGAGGGGCTCAAACATCGAATGGTTTAGGTATGCTGTTTTATCAAGGAATTTTGGCATTTCAACACTGGACAAATTTAGAGCTAGAGTATACGATTAAAAATAAAGTATGGGAAAAGCTTAACGAGGCCCTTTACCAAAATTAGATAAAGACCATGAACCCAGAAATCATTATCGCACTGCTTTGTTTTATTTTTGGCGCTATCACTGGAAGTTTTCTTAATGTGTGCATTGTCAGACTTCCTCATGGAAAGTCTGTGGTAAGACCTCGATCACATTGTCTCCATTGCCAGAAGACCATACCCTGGTATGATAATATTCCTATTATCTCCTATCTGATTTTAACAGGAAAATGTCGTTTTTGTCGTGAGGCTTTTTCTTTTCGTTATTTCTTGGTAGAACTTATTACGGCGATCACATTTGTTGTTTTTTATTTATATTATGGACTTAATATGATTTGTTTTTCATATTTGATTATGGTCTGTGGGTTCATCGTCGCAACCTTTGTTGATTTTGAACATCGCATTATTCCTGATGAGATTAGTGTCGGAGGTATGTGTGTAGGCATTCTTTTGAGCTTTTTAATCCCAGCTTTGCAAGGTATCCATTCCGATGGTTTATGGTTAAGTTTTCCAGCGCACCTCCATGCCTTAGGTAAATCAATTTTTGGTGTGCTGATTGGAGGGGGCACAATTTATTTAATGGGCTTATTGGGTGATTTTATCTTTAAGAAAGAGTCTATGGGGGGTGGGGATATTAAATTGATGGCCATGGTCGGTGCATTTATGGGCTGGAAGCTAGCTCTCTTGACTTTCTTTTTAGCGCCTTTCTTAGGGGCCATATACGGCATTGTTGAGAAAATTCGCACGAAGGAGAGTGCCATTGCGTATGGCCCATTTTTGGTTGTTGGCGCGCTAACTAGTCTTTTTTATGGAGAAGAAATAATTTTATGGGTTTTAAGAGGTTATGGCCTTACACATATTAATATGTTCTAATTTTATTTTTATTATAAAATATATTTATTACCCCAACGAAAACGTTGGGTTTTTTTTATAAAAACTGTTTTCATATAAATAAAGGGGAAAGTTTGACATTAAATATGGGGTTATGTTACAATCCAGCCATGAAAAAAAATATTGTGCTTGTCGGTTTTATGGGGGCAGGTAAGTCCTTGATTTCAGAAAATTTAGCCCAAAAGTTAAGCTGGCCAATTATCTCGACGGATGATCTTATTGTTAATCGGGAACGAAGATCGATCAATGAGATATTTGAGCAGTCCAAGGAGGCGTATTTTAGGCAAGTGGAAAAGGCTGTAGTCAAGGAAGTGGCTAAAAAGGAAGGTTGTGTCATTGATTGTGGTGGAGGGGTGGTTTTAGATCCGGACAATTTGGCGGCCTTAAAAGAAACCGGCATTGTTTTTTATCTTTCGGCTACCGCGCAGGAGTTATACTCACGGATTAAAGATCAAACCCATCGCCCCCTTTTAAATATAGAAAACCCCAGGGCTAAGATCGAAAAATTATTGGAACAACGGGAGGCTTTTTATGCGCAGGCCGATTATACAATCGATACCAATCATAAAGACACAGAAATGATATGCGCTGAAATAATCAATATAATTAAAAGCGAAACATAAAGTCCTTTAGGTTATTATGATATCAGATAACGAAGCATATATTATATTAAATGCCATGCCGGGTTTAGGTGCGGTTCGTCTGCGTCAAGCACTTAAACATTACGGCTCAGCAAAAGCCATCCTGGCATGTAGTCCCCATGAGTTGTTGCGACAGCGATTTTTAACACCAACCAATTACCAGGCTTTTCTTAATTTTGATCAAGAGCAATTTCTTATTGAGGAAGTAGAACTTTTAAAGAAATTTCAAGCTAAAGTAGTTACATTAGCTGACCCGGATTATCCAGAGCGCCTTAGAAATATTCCCGGAGCCCCAATGATTTTATATTATCGGGGAAATATATCAACTATCAATGAGGTGGCCTTAAGTATGGTCGGTTCACGCCAGGCATCCATCTATGGTTTGACGATGGCGAATGAATTTGCAAGTCGTTTGGCCGAGCTGAATATAATCTTAATCTCAGGGATGGCCAGAGGTATTGATACGGCTGTCCATCGTGCTTGTTTAAACGGTGGATGTGCAACGGTGGCTGTTTTAGGTTGCGGTTTAACACATATTTATCCTCCTGAGAACGCGGAACTTATGGACATGATTATGCGGCAGGGGGCTGTGATATCCGAGTTCCCCATGAGGACTCCTCCCGTCGCCAAAAATTTTCCTCGACGCAACCGGATTATTAGTGGTTTAAGCCTGGGGGTTATCGTTATCGAAGCGGCTAGAAATAGTGGGGCCTTGATAACCAGCCACTTTGCGTTGGAACAAGGCAGGGAAGTATTTGCTTTACCTGGCTCGGTTCATCAAAAGAATTCTTTTGGTCCTCATCAATTGATCCAGCAAGGGGCTAAGCTTGTGACGTGCATTGATGATATTTTAGAAGAATTGAATGTGCCTATTAGGAATACTCAGGGGCACAATCAAATTTCACAAGAGCTGGATGAAGGGATTGAAAAAACCAATGATTTTAAGGAGTTGAGTCCACAAGAAAAACTGGTCTACCAAAGCATGGATTCACAGGCTATTTATATTGATCACATCGCTTCTACCGTTAAAAAACCTACAGGTCATATTATGAATATATTGCTTCAATTGGAGATTAAAGATAAGATCGTGAGGCTGCCCGGACAATATTATGTCCGGAAGTAATGTTTTTTTTAGAAAAATTGATTTTAGCTTAATCTTTATACATGGAAAGGGGTCGCATGGCTAAACCAAAACCACTTGTTATTGTTGAATCCCCCACCAAAGTTAAGACCATAAATAAAATCTTAGCCAACAAATATAAGGTTGTCTCCTCAATGGGGCATTTAATCGATTTGCCGAAATCAAGTTTGGGTGTTGATATTGAACATGATTTCGAGCCCAAATTGATCATTATGCGTTCTAAGCAGAAATATTTGACGCAGTTAAAAAAAGATGCGAAGAATCGTAAGGAAATTTATGTGGCGACTGATCCGGATCGGGAAGGTGAGGCGATCGGCTGGAATCTCATGAATCAGATCGGAGACGGTAAAAAGGTCTATCGTGTAACGTTTCAAGAGATTACCAAGGATGCGGTCCAACGGGCTTTTCAAAACCCAAGAGATTTTGATGTCAAGCTTGTTAACGCACAGTTAGCACGAAGGATCTTAGACAGAATCGTTGGCTATAAAATAAGTCCATTATTATGGAAAAAGGTCGGCTCGCGCCTGAGTGCCGGCCGTGTTCAATCGGTTGCTTTGCGGTTGATTGTTGAGAGGGAACGAGAGATTGAGCAGTTTATCCCACAGGAATATTGGCAAATTCATGCTGATGTTCAGAAGGAAGGATTCCCGGATATTTTAAAGGCTAATTTGGAAAAGATTGATAATGAAAAATTCGAACTCAAAAGCGAGCAAGAAGCCAAGCAAGTAATCATCGATTTAGAAAATGAGAGATTTTCGGTTTCGAATGTCATTCAAAAAGAAGTCAATCGCAATCCTACCCCTCCGTATATAACAAGCACCATGCAACAGGATGCCTTTTATAAACTGGGTTTCAATGCTAATAAAACGATGCAAATAGCCCAAGAACTTTATGAAGGAATAGAAATGCAGGATGAAACGGTCGGGTTGATCACGTATATGCGCACGGACTCGGTTAATATATCTCAGGAGGCGTTGGAGATGGTACGGAAATTTATCCACCGAACTTATGGGGAAAAATATCTTCCAGAGACACCCAATAAATACAAATCCAAAAAATCAGCTCAGCAGGCTCACGAGGCGATCCGGCCAGCCAATGTTTTTAAACGGCCCGAAGAGATTCGCAAGTATCTTAAGGAGGATCAATATAAATTATACGAATTGATCTGGAGAAGATTTGTCGGGTCTCAAATGACACCAGCTGTGTTTTTACAAAAGCGCATTGAGATTCAGGCGGGTAAATACCTTTTTAGCGCTGCTGGATCCGTTATTGTCTTTGATGGCTTTTTGTGTCTAAAGATGGATAATCAGAGCCAAGAAGACGAGGTGCCGATAGATCTATCTCATTTTGCCAAGGATGACCTCTTGAAGTTACTTGGGATAAATCCAAGTCAGCATTTTACCAAACCGCCGCCTCGCTATTCCGAAGCGACTTTGGTCAAGGCCCTTGAAGAAGACGGCATAGGGCGTCCCAGCACTTATGCCTCGATTATTTCAACATTGGTATATAGAAATTACGTTATACGTGATCGAGGTTATTTTTCTGCTACGGAACTAGGCATGACCATTTGTGATCTTTTAGTGGAATATTTTGCCCAGGTTATGGATATAGGTTTTACCGCGCAAATGGAAGAAAATTTGGACTTGGTCGAAGAAGGAGAGCTTGACTATGTAAAATTATTACGTGATTTTTATGTGCCATTCAATAAGGAATTGGCCTATGCTATGGAGAAGATCAAAAAAACCCATAATTATGTGGATCAAAAGTGTCCCGATTGCGGCAGGCAGATGGTCATCAAATGGGGCAGACGTGGCAAATTTTTGAGTTGTTCAGGTTTTCCTAAATGCAAATATGCGCAAGCAATCTCGTCGGGAATTGATTGCCCCCAAGAGGGCTGTGATGGTAAACTGGTGGAGCGCAGATCTCGGGGCGGTAAGACTTTTTATGGCTGTAGTAAATTCCCGGATTGTACATTTACTTGCAGCGAATTACCAAAATCTGAAAAAGATGCCTAAGGGCTGCGGGCATTGATAATGAACAGACATGTTGATAAATTTTTAACCTACCTTGACATTGAGAAAAATTATTCTCCGCACACCCTTTTAAATTATAAAATTGACCTTGAGGAATTTTTTAAAATCGTCACCATATCTGATGTCGCTAAGATTAACTATATTGATCTAAGAAAATACTTGGCCCACTTAAGAACCCGTCATTACAAGCCTCGGACATTAGCCCGTAAGTTATCAAGTTTGCGCAGCCTTTTTAAGTTTCTAAATCGAGAAGGATATATTAAGAAAAATCCGGCGGTTCTTTTGATGACCCCTAAGCTCGATAAAACATTGCCGAAATTTTTAAGTGAAAAAGAGGTGGTCCGATTCTTAGAGGCCCCTATAAAAGAGGGGGTTCTGGGCTTGAGGGATAAGGCAATATTTGAAACACTCTATTCTAGTGGTCTTAGGGTCAGTGAATTGGTGGGGTTGAATGTTGAGAGCATCGATTATATAAGCAATATTGTGCGTGTGATGGGCAAAGGGAAAAAAGAACGTTTGGTCCCCATCGGGGATCGGGCGGTTGACGCTATCCGGGATTATTTAAAGATACGTAAATCAAATGCACGGATGCTTTTTCTTAATAAAAACGGCAAACCTTTGAGCGATCGCGGTGTGCGTAAAATTATTAATAAGCAGATTTTAAAGACCAGTATGCAGATGAAAGTTTCTCCACATGTTTTTAGACATTCTTTCGCCACGCATCTTTTGGACCGTGGCGCTGACCTGCGTTCTGTCCAGGAGCTCTTGGGGCACACAAATCTTTCCACGACCCAAATATATACGCACATCTCGACTGAAAGATTGAAAAACGTTTATGCTAAAAGCCATCCGCGAGCCTGAAGGGAAATCTCATGACAGTAATTTATGATATTCTTTATGCCGTTTTTTATTTATTGTATATGCCCATATTGATACTTAAGGGTAAATGGCATAGAGGCCTTTTACACCGTTTTGGCTTTTTCCCCGCCCATGTGGTCGTGAAGCTTAAGAATAAACCAAATATTTGGTTCCATGCAGTCAGCGTTGGCGAGGTTCAAGCTGTTTTGGGATTGATAGGCCGCTTTCAAGATTCTTTTGTGCAATACCAGCCAGTTGTAACAACCGTTACCAAGACAGGGTATCAATTGGCAAGGACAAAATTGCCTTCTTCAGTCGTGGTCGCCTTTGCGCCATTAGATTTTAGCCGGGTTGTCAAAAAATATGTTCAGATAATTAATCCTAGAATATATATAACCGCCGAAACAGAAGTTTGGCCAAACCTATTTAGGGAATTAGCAATAAAGAATATCCCCAACCTTTTGGTCAATGGGCGCATATCAAAAAAATCTTTCATGCGTTATTACAGATTCCGGAATCTTTTTAAAGGTGTTTTTAGAAATTTCAGTCATTGTTGTGTGCAGACAGATAGCGATGCTCAACGTCTTATGCAGTTGGGGGTTCACGCAAAAAGAATATCGGTAGTGGGAAATATGAAATTCGATGAACAAAAATTATCATCGGAGAAGATAACTATACCTGATGCCATCGGACAAGATTATAAGATTTGGATTGCCGGTAGTACGCATCCTCAAGAAGAAGAAATCATGCTAAGAGTTTATAAAGAACTCAGTCATGAATATAGGAAACTACGGTTGGTTATCGCTCCTAGGCATATTGAGCGGACAAAAGAGATTGAACGGTTGATCAGGCATCAGAAGCTTGATGCGATCTTATATTCGAAAAATCCGCAGACCCCCCTTAAAACTACCGATGTTTTGCTTGTCGATACCATTGGTCATTTGCGTCATTTATATCGATACGCTAGTGTCGTTTTTATTGGGAAAAGCCTGAAGGGTAGGGGAGGACAAAATATAATTGAGCCTGCCTTCTTTGCCAAACCAATTATCATTGGGCCCCACATGGAGAATTTTTTAAAGATTGTTGATATTTTTAAAAATGCGGATGCCATCCTGCAAATTAGTGATGAAATCGAATTAAAGAATGCAATTTCGGATATTCTTCGCTTTCCCGCAAAATCGGAATCATTGGGATTAGCTGCTTACAATATTGTCCTTTCCCATCAAGGCGCCACAACCAAAACCCTCGAACAAATCGCTAAAATACTTGCCTCCAAGACCTACTGATTTTTCGTTTAATATCTTTATTAATAATAGTATAAATTTTAAAATGATGTAGAATAATATATGCCCAAAGCAAGTATTATTAGGTTTACTAACTTGGTTTTGTTTTCCTTTTTATTGAGCTAACCCATGGCAAATATAATTTATCAGTTTATGACAGATCAACGAACGGGGGCTTGTGCTGAATGCTTTAAGGTGATTCTAAGGGGGCTATCTTTTATTTATGCCTTAATAGTCAGAATGATTAATTATGCATATGACAAATCATGGTTGCCCAAATCAAGCCTTAATAAGCCTGTGATCAGTATCGGCAATATTACTTTGGGGGGTGTAGGTAAGACACCGTTAAGCGCGTTATTGGCCCAGTACATACAGCAATTAAACTTCAAGCCGGTCATACTATCAAGGGGATATAAATATCAATTACAGGACGGACAAAGGGTTAATGATGAGGTCCTTCTTTTAAAAGAAATTTGCCCTGATGTGCCGGTTGTGGTGGGGGCCAACCGATTTCAATCAGCGCAAGCCTATTTAAAGGAAAATGAGGCTGACGTTTTTATTTTGGATGATGGTTTCCAGCATCGTAAACTAAGGCGAGATCTAGATATTGTGGTCTTAAATGCAACGAATCCTTTTGGTAATGAATTCTTATTGCCTCGCGGTATATTGCGAGAGCCAATATCATCCTTAAAAAGGGCAGATTTTATTATATTGACCAAAGTTGATAAGGCGGATTTAAATGTCTCAAGAATCAAGGACATCTTGAACGCTTTAGATCAAAAAGAAAATATTATTGAATGCAACCATGTTCTTTCGGGCCTAAGGGATATAGTCTCAGGCCATCAGGTTGGTTGTGAAAGTCTTAACGGTCAGAGGGCCTGCTTGGTAAGCGCGATTGGGGATCCTGAAAGTTTTGAGGATCTCGTAAAATCGATTGGGATTCAGGTAGCGAAGCACTTCATTTATCGGGATCATTATTGGTATAAGGAAAAAGATACAAGCGAGATCTTGTTGTTTTGTGAGAGGGATAATATACGCTATATTCTAACGACGCAAAAGGATAGCATGAAATTGAAACGGCAGAGCATATGTCAGCATCCACAGATACATGTGTTGTCTCTAGATATAATTATTGATTTTCGCAATGGGAAAGAAAAAATCTATGATCGAATCAATAGCTTATTACAGCGTTAAGATCTTTGGCGGTTTAATCCGTTTGCTTCCTATTAATGTGGGGTTGTGGATTGGGCGTCAATTGGGCCGCATGGCGTATTATATCGATGTGAAACATAAATATCTTGTTTATGTCAATCTCAAGATAGCCTTTGCCAATACTAAAACACCTAAAGAGATTAAGCAAATAGCCAGGCAGGTTTTTATGAATTTTGGCCAGAATATCATTGAACTTTTACGTCTGCCGCTTTTATCGCATGAAAAATATGATGAATATATTCATATGGAAGGGAAGGACAACATCATAGAAAGCCTTAAGGCCAAAAAGGGGGTTATTCTCTTGGCCATGCATTATGGCAGCTGGGAATTAGGCAGTTTGGCCAGTGCCATGATGGGCCATCCCTATAAAGTGATTGTTAAAAGCCAAAAACGTTTTTCCAGATTGGATCAGCTTCTCAATACTTATCGTGAATGCAATGGCACTGTAACGCTAACGCGTGGGATCGGGACAAGAGATTTTGTGCGCAGTTTACATAATAATGAGATTGTAGCAATGGTCGTTGACCAAGGCGGGAAGGAAGGTATGCTGGTGCCTTTCTTTGATCGCCAAGCCAGTATGTCTATCGGCGCCATTCGTATTGCCTTGAAATATGATACCCCCATCTGCTTTGTTGCCATTCAGCGCCAAAAGGGGCCGTACCACCGTGTCTATATCCATAAAGCCTTGGATATACAAAAGACAGGCGATATGGAGGAAGACATAAAGGTAAATCTTATGAAGGTAACAACGATCATGGAGGAGTATATCCGCAAGAAGCCTTCTGAATATATGTGGTTTTATAAGATATGGAAATATTCCAAGGATGCCATGATTGCGATTTTAGATGATGGGCGTACGGGTCATTTGCGCCAGTCACAGACGATCGCTAAACTGTTAAAAGATAATTTGGCCCACAAAGGGATGAATCCCAGAACAAAAATTTTACAGGTCAGGTATCGCAATCCTATTTTGCCATTATTCATTTCAGTAGTATCTTTATTGGCTCGCGACTTTTTTGTTCAAGGTCGGGTGGGGTTTTTAAGGCATTTTTTGACTCAAGATTCCTTCCATGAGCTCATGTCTGTTAAGGCCGACTTTATCCTTTCATGCGGATCTCGCTCAGCAGGGATTAATTATTTATTGTCATGTGACCAGCAAGCCAAAAGCGTTGCCATCTTAAAACCTGGGATATTAAGCCTGAAATATTTTGATTTAATCTTTTTGCCTTATCATGATCGTGAACGTATTCGTAAAAAAGACGCACCTGTTGTTTTTACAAAGGGAGCTCCCAATCTTATTGAGCACGGTTACCTAGAGAAGAATAAGGAGTCATTACTTAACCGCTATTCCCACCTTAAGTCGCTTAAGGGCTATAAGCTGGGATTATTACTGGGTGGTGATACAAAGGAATACAAATTTGATGATAAAAGGATTAGGATGGTTGTCCATCAAATCGCGCAAGTGGCCGAGGCATTGAACGCTGAGATTTTGGTGACAACATCCCGACGCACACCGGCTAATATTGATAATTTATTGATGCGGGAATTAAAAAAACACCCGCGGTGCGCCTTATTAATTATTGCGAACCGGAATAACATCCCAGAAGCGGTTGGCGGCATCCTGGCGCTATCGGATATTGTTGTCGTTTCAGGGGATAGTATTTCCATGATTTCGGAGGCAGCCAGTTCAGGCAAAAAGACAATTGTCTTTGCGCCCAAGGCAAGGCTATCATCTATCAAAGATTTGTCGAAGCATGCCAAGTTTATGGATAGCCTCAACGAGCAGGGCCATATTTTAACATCGGATTTCTCCAGGCTGCAAAAAGCTATTTTTGATGTTGCCAAAAATAAGATCACCCTGAAACCTTTGGATGATCGAGATATCATAAACGAGGCATTAAAAAAGATTATATAATAAGCATGCGTATTCTTCAGATCCTTCCTGAGCTGAATGTCGGCGGTGTTGAAACAGGGACCATTGACTTTGCCAAATATATGCAGGACCGAGGTATTTATAATATTGTCGTGTCCCACGGGGGATCCCTAGTCGCAGAATTAGAGAATTTCGGTATTAAACATTATTCCCTGCCGGTTCATAAAAAATCCTTGATTAGCATTTTTAAATCTATCCAGCCTTTGAAAGAAATTATTCTCAAAGAAAAGATAGACATAGTTCATGCCCGTTCCCGGGTTCCTGCGTGGATCACTTATTTTGCCACACGCTATAATGATGCCGAATGGGTGACGACTTGTCATGGGTTTTATAATACACACTTTTTTTCCCGAGTCATGTCATGGCCTAAATTAATTATTGTGCCCAGCGTGATTATTGGCAGGCACATGATTGATGCCTTTAAGGTCACTCCGGACAGTATTCGCTGTATACCGCGCGGAGTTGATTTAAGTAAATTTCGATCGAAAGCCGATAAATCTAGAGGTGAGTCTAGGTATACGGTAGCGTGTTTAGGGCGCTTGACCCCGATCAAAGGACATGTATATTTCTTGCGCGCCATGGCGAAAGTGGTTCGAACGTTCCCATATGTTAAGATTTGGATCATTGGGGATGCACCCTCTAATAAGGAGGCCTATAAAAATGAATTGCGGTCTTTAGTCAAGCGTTTGGGTTTAACGGAACATTTGGAGTTCTTGGGTAATCGATCGGATGTGCCGCAATTATTGTCCCAAACCGATGTTATGGTTTTGTCTTCCATAAGGCCTGAATCGTTTGGGCGGGCCATTATTGAAGCCCAAGCGGTCAATGTCCCGGTTGTGGCTACCCGTGTGGGTGGCTTCATGGAGATCATTGACCATGAAAAAACGGGTTTGCTTGTCTTGCCGAAAGATACCGACGAAATGGCACAGGCAATTCTGCGGCTGTTAAAAGATCGAAGTTTTGGTCGTCAAATTGCCCGGGCGGCTATGGAGAGGTTACAGCAAGAATTTACGGTTACTAAAATGTCCGAACGGACCCTTACGGTTTATAAGGAGCTTTTGCATTCGATGCGCATCTTGATCATTAAAATTAGCGCCTTGGGAGATGTCATCCTTATCTTGCCATCTATCCGGGCGATCCGTCGAAGGTTCCCCAAGGCTATTATCCATTGTTTAGTGGCTAAGGAATACAGAAAGATATTACAGCGATGCCCTGATGTTGATGAACTGATTGTAATTCATAATAGGAACGATTTACACGGTGCGAGTTTATTGCGAGTATCGGCTAAACTGCGTAAATATAAATTTGATAAAGTTATTGATTTTCAAAATAGTAAGCGCAGTCATTTGCTGTCCTTTTTAATCGCCCCCAAAGAAAGTTATGGTTTTGATAATGGTAAGTGGGGGTTCCTTTTGAAAAAAAAGATTCGCCTGCCTGATAAAGACATGGATCCGATCACACACCAATTTCAAATTTTAACAATGTTGAATATATCTGAAAATTGTAGCAAGGATATGCACCTTCCTTTGACTAAGAAGGATGAAAATGACAGTCAGAAACTTTTGGAGCAAGAATGGATTGCCCCTGCTATGAATTTAGTTGGTATTCATATCTGCGCATCAGAAAAGTGGCTGACAAAAAATTGGCCCATAGAACATATCAGTCGCTTGATTGATATGTTGGCAACCTACAATATTCGAGTTGTTTTGACCGGCAGCCCTCAAGATAAAGATTTGGCCAGACATATTATTTCTTTAGCAAAGACCAAGCCTGCCAACTTGGTTGGGAGAACCGATATTTTGGAATTAGCCGGTATCATCAAGCGCTGTCACGTCTACATTACTCCGGATTCTGCCCCATTGCATTTAGCGGCAGCCGTTGGCACGCCAATGATTGCTTTATTTGGCCCCACCAGTTCACGCCGCCACTTGCCACCGTGTCGTTCTTGCCTTGTATTCGAACGGAAACTTAAATGTGCGCCTTGTTACAGTCCGCGTTGTCGCATATTCACACATGTGTGTATGCGTGATATATCCCCCGATGATGTTTTAAAGGGTGTGTTGGAATTCATGGGAGATAAAAGATGAAAGTCTTATTGATGACAACGCATATTAATACCGGGGGGATTACAAGTTATTTATACAACCTTTCCAAGGGATTGGTTAAGAAGGGGCATGCTGTTTATGTGGCCTCCAGCGGTGGCGATCGGAGTGATGATTTTCGGGGTTTAGGGGTTAACTTGCTGACTTTGAATATCCTGACAAAATCCGAGGTCCATCCCAAAATTTATTTAAGCTCGTTTAAAGTTAAGGATTTTATAAATGAGCAAAAAATCGATATCATTCATTCCCAAACCCGTGTGACTCAGGTTATGGGCGCCTTGCTTTATCGGTTGATAGCAACACCGCATATGAGTACCTGTCATGGTTTTTTTAAAACGCGATTTTTTAGAAAACTTTTTCCTTGCTGGGGAAAAAGGGTTATTGCGATAAGCCCGGCGGTTTATGATCATTTAATAAATGATTTTAAGCTGTCTAGAGATAATGTTCAGTTGATTCAGAACGGCATTGATGTCGATGATTTTATACCGCTATCAGAACAACAGATCTGGCAAGCCCGCCAGCGTTTAAATATACCTCAAGGGCCCATTATTGGCATCATTGCTCGGTTATCCAAAGAAAAAGGGCATATTAAGTTGATTGAGGCTATGGCAAAAGTAATTCAGGTCGTCCCTCAAGCCAGGCTTGTCATTATTGGGGCAGGTAGGATGGAACAGGAGATTCGGGAAAGAGTTAAGCAAAGTCATTTGGCGCGGAATGTTTATTTTTATGATGCGGTTAACAGAACGATCGAATATTTATCTTTATTTGATTGCTTTGTCATGCCATCGACCCAGGAAGGGCTTGGTTTGTCCGTGATGGAGGCTCAGGCCGTTGGTCTTCCCGTAGTGGCAACGCGTGTCGGTGGCTTGGTGAGCCTGATTGACGATCAAAAAACAGGTATGTTGGTTTCGCCTGATGATGTTGATGAGTTAGCAAGGGCCTTGATTTATTTACTTTTGCATCGGCATGAAGCACGTCAAATTGGAAACCGCGCGCGGGAATTTATCAAGAATGATTGTTCCTATATCGGGATGACGCAGCAGACACTTGACCTTTATCAGACATTAATTAGATAGAGAAAATTTTATGGATGCGGATCCACCCAAGAAAATTCTTGTTTTTAATGTTAATTGGCTGGGAGATGTAATCTTCACATCCCCAATATTCAAGGCCCTTAAGGAATGGGAGCCCTCTTGCCATGTAACATGTATGGCAGTACCACGTGTCAGGGATATTCTGTCTTGTATTCCCGGTATTGATGACGTAATTGTTTATGATGAGCGCGGTATCCACAAGAGCATTTTGGGAAAGATAAGGTTAGTCAGGCGATTGTCTCGCTGTCGGTTTGATATGGTTTTCTTGCTGCACCGTTCTTGGACCAGGGCCCTTTTGGTTTTTTTGGCGGGGATCCCTCAACGCATAGGTTATGATTTGAAAAACCGAGGGTGGCTTTTAACTCACAGAATCGAACCATTAACAGCCACGGCCCATCGTGGTGACCATTACTTACAGGTCTTGGAAGGTTATGGAATCCCAGTAAATGACCGCCGGTGTCGGCTTGAGGTTGATGATTCTTCGCAACGGGATGTACATGAATTATTGCAAAAACATGGGATCCAGCAAAAGGAACCGTTTGTGGTTTTGCATGTAGCTGGAAATTGGGATTTAAAGCGCTGGCCGCACAATAATTTTGCAACATTGGCCCAGACGCTAGCAGACCATTTTCACCTAAAAGTTGTGATCCCTGGGACCAGTCGGGATATTCCACTAGCCCAAGAAATCAAACGTTTATCGAATAAACCGATTGTTGTTTTAGCAGGACAGACTAATCTCAAACAGCTTGTTTCCTTGATGCAGCGAGCCCGGCTTCTAATTTCGGCTGATTCAGGGCCTATGCATATCGCCAGTTGTGTGGGGACTCCATTGGTTGCTTTGTTTGGTCCCACACGCCCTGAAATCACTGGTCCGCGGGGCATTCAGGAAGCCTTTATTTTACAAAAGGATGTCGGGTGTAATCAGGAGCCTTGTTATAACTTGGCTTGCAAAAATAATAAATGTATGCAAGCCATTAGCGTTGATGAGGTCGTACGATCAGTTGAAAAAATCCTCTCTGGATATTAATTTTTATGGTTCTTAAAAAAGAAAAAATTAAAAGAATTTTAGTCATTAGCTTAAGCAATATAGGCGATATTATTCTAACTTTTCCTGTGTTGGATGTCCTTAGGGAGGATTTTCCCGACGCTGATATTTCTGTGGTTATTGGACCTAAGGGGGAAGGGCTTTTAAGAAATAATCCGGCTTTCCCCAATCTTTATATTTTTGACAAAAGACAGAAATTCCTAAAAACAGTTCGATGGATTTGGTCTTTGCGTCAAGGTCATTTTGACCTGATCGTTGATTTGAGAAATACAGCCATTCCCTATTTCTTGTCATGTAGCTATCACACATCATTATTTTTAAGGCGTTCGAGACATAAGCATATGTGTTGGCAGCATCTTAATCGACTTAAACACGTTTATCCTTATGAAAAGCAGACCTCACAACGATATGCCTTGTTTTTTAGCGATGGGGATAAAAAGATCGCCACGGATATAATTAACGATAAGATCGGGCCACGACAATCTTTTGTGTTGGTTGCTCCGGGGGCGGCAGACCGTGGTAAGCGCTGGGCTGAGGTTAAATATGCAGAACTTGCGGATTGCATCATAGAACAATACCATCAGAAGATTGTTTTTGTTGGCGATCAAAAAGACCGCTTAATCGTTCAGGGTGTTATTAAAAAGATGAAAAATTGTGCATTAAATTTAGCAGGGCAATTGACATTACCTCAACTTGGCTTTTTAATGCAACATACATGCATGTTAATCACCAATGATTCAGCGCCATGTCATTTGGCTAGTTATTTGAATATCCCGGTTGTGGCGATATTTGGTCCCAGCGATCATCATAAATATGGTCCTTGGTCTGAAACAAATCGAATCATTGAACGTAAATCTGAATGTCCGGTATGCCGTGGCGAGAAAAAGGCCAAGGGGCACCAGTGCTTGGAAGTCATTAGTGTGGATGATGTTTTTAATTCATTTACTATCGATCTTAACAAGGTTTATTTTTAAATGCACGTGCGGGTGGTCTCTTGAAGAAATACTCAAATATACTTGTTGTTCGTACTGATCGTATCGGTGATGTTGTCCTAACAACTCCTGCCATTGCTGCCTTAAAAAGGGCTATGCCGGAATCCAGGCTTACAGTGCTTGTTTCCCCTTTGACAAAAGATCTACTGCAGGGCAATCCCTATATTGATGAGGTGATTGTCGATGACCGTTCGTTGGGGTTTTGGAAACTCGTTAAAAATTTAAAAGTACATAAATTCGATCTGGCCATAATTTATCATACGAAAAAACGGACAAATAGCATGTGTTTTTTTGCGGGGATTCCTGACCGGCTCGGGTATGCCAATGATAAATTTGGATTTTTATTAACCCTTAAAGTCAAAGATGCCCGTCCGCAGGGTCTAAAGCATGAATCAAAATATTGCGTGGATCTTTTAAAGACTATTGGTATAGACGGTGGCAGTCATGATGTTTTTATCCCTCTGCAACCAGAGGCTGAACAATGGGCCGCTGATATATTTGCAAATTATGAAGTAAGACAAAACAGGGCAGTCTTTGCTATCCACCCTGGAGCCAGTTGTCCAACCAAAAAATGGCCGGTTTCGAAATTCGCCCAGTTGATTAGAGCCTTAAAGGAAAAGTATGGTTGTTATTTTATAGTGATCGGCGCTCAGGATAATCGTATTACAGCAGACGCCCTTATCAAAGAATCTCAAGTTCCTGTCATGGATATGACGGGCAAGACATCCATAGCGCAACTGGTCAGCTTGTTAAAGCGCTGTGATTTATTAGTGTCTAATGATTCCGGGCCAGTACATATGGCAGATGGTATTGGGACGCCGGTTGTTTCGATTTTTACCCGTAATCAACCAGGGATTAATCCCGAACGTTGGCGGCCTTTACGTGCAAGATCGCGATATGTGGCCCCCCCTGTAAATATGTCCTATTCTTTTGCCAAGGGGGTAGTCGAGGATCCTCAATTTTTGGAAATGATTAATGTCCAGACAGTTCTTGAATCAGTTGACGCCATATTTAAACTATGTTAGAATCGCATTCTTGAGTCAATCATATGATTAAATATAGAACTATTATTAATAAGTTTAAGAATATCCGCATTTTGGTGGTAGGGGATTTAATGCTCGATCGCCATATTAAGGGGAGTGTTTCTCGTATTTCACCCGAAGCCCCTGTGCCTGTGGTTTTGGAGTCAACACGGACAGAAACTGTTGGCGGAGCTGCCAATGTAGCTCATAACCTTGCGGCCCTGGGCGCGCAGGTTTTTTTATCTGGTGTTATTGGAGATGATACCGAAGGGAGAATATTAAAAAGGATATTATTAAAAAAGAAGAATATTGATGTGAACGGAATTAAAATTAAACGCAATGACTTTAGAACGATCACTAAGACCCGTGTCATTGCCCAACATCAGCAAGTCGTGAGGGTGGATAGAGAAATCCGTTTGCCTAACCAGGCCTACCCTCAAATAGTCAATTATGTTAGAGATAAAATGAAGGATATCGATGCGGTAATTATTTCTGATTATGGTAAAGGGCTTATTAATTACAGCACGCTGATACACATCAAGGATAAAGCCAGAAAATTAAATAAAATTATTACTGTCGATCCTAAGGTTGAACATTTTTATCTTTATGATGGCGTGAACGCTATCACACCCAACCGCAAAGAAGCGGAAAACGCATTGAGGGATCTGATGTTCAAAAAGAAAGACGGGGATAAATTAAATATTGATTTTTATAGTCTAAATACCGATGAAGAGATTAATCAGGCCGGTCAAGAGTTGCTGAGGCAACTAAGGCTTGAGGCTTTGCTGATTACTTTAGGTGAGCGGGGCATGCGTTTATTTGAAAGGTCAAAGGGCGCACCAGAACGGATCCAGACCCATGCCCAGGATGTTTATGATGTCACAGGCGCGGGAGATGCCGTCATTTCAGTTTTCACATTGGCTCGGGCCGCCGGGGCTTCTTTTTTAGATGCCGCTAAACTTGCGAATTTTGCCGCTGGTATTGTTGTCGGAAAATTGGGGGCGGTAGCGGTTTCTAAGAAAGAATTGCTTGAGGTCTTAGATAATATCGTTCCATAAAATATATATATGAAAATTGTTGGAATTATTCCTGCCCGTTGGGCATCAACACGCCTCGAAGGAAAGGTCTTGGCAGACATACTCGGGAAGCCCATGATTCAGCATGTATGGGAGCGAGCCAAGCGAAGTTCTTTGTTAGATGAAGTCTATATTGCCTGCGATAATGACAATGTTTTTCGGGTGGTTGAAGAATTCGGCGCTAAGGCTATCATGACATCATCCGATCATACAAGCGGCACGGATAGAATAGCCGAAGCTGCCGCAAGGATTGAAGCTGATGTTATCCTGAATATACAGGGGGATGAACCCCTCATTGAGGCGGCGGTTCTGGATGCCTTAGCCCAAGCTATGCAGGAAGATCCTTTGGTATTGATGGCAACGGTCATTAAGAAATTTGATTCTATCAAAGAAATTGAAAGCCCTAATGTTGTTAAGGTGGTCATTGATATTTACAAAGATGCCATATATTTTTCACGTTCGTCCATTCCTTTCTACCGGGACACGGATACCGTTAATAAAGTATTTTATAAGCATTTAGGGTTCTATGCATATCGGAGAGAATTTTTGCTAAAGTATAAAGATTTGCCTGCGTCTTCTCTGGAACAGGCTGAAAGACTCGAACAGCTGCGTGCTTTAGAGGGTGGTGTTAGAATCCGTACGATCCAAACAGATTATGATACTATATCTGTCGATACACCTGAAGATTTGCATGCTGTAATAGAGAGATTGAAGGAAGAGTCCTGATTTGACCAAAACTATTTTGATAAGAGATAGCGCAATCGGCGGCAACAAACCTTTTGTTTTTATAGCTGGTCCTTGTGTTATCGAGGACCAAAAAACAACGTTGGCAATCGCTGCTGATCTCAAAGAGTTGACAGCCTCTTTAGAGATTCCTTTTATTTTTAAGGCCAGTTATGACAAAGCCAACCGCACTTCCGTAAAGTCCTTTCGAGGTCCGGGCATCAAAGAGGGGCTAGAAATTTTGAATAAAGTTCGTAGTCAATTGGACGTCAGCATTATTAGTGATGTTCATTCTGTTGAAGAAGTTAAGCGGGCCGCCGAGGTCCTAGACATTATTCAGATACCCGCTTTTTTATGCCGTCAGACAGATCTTGTATTAAGCGCAGCAGGGACCGGGAAGGTTGTTAATGTCAAAAAGGGGCAGTTTATGGCCCCGTGGGATATGAAGGCTGTGATTGAGAAAATCGAAAGCCAGGGGAATCAAAAAATTTTATTAACCGAGCGGGGTGCCAGCTTCGGGTATAACAATTTGGTTAGTGATTTTCGTTCTCTCGCGATCATGCGTCAATGGGGGTATCCTGTTATCTTTGATGCATCGCACAGTGTGCAGCAACCAGGTGGGTTAGGTTCTGCTTCCGGAGGACAGAAAGAATTTATTCCAGTTTTAGCTCGGGCGGCCATAGCCGTTGGCTGCGACGGATTATTTATGGAAGTGCATCATGAACCGCATAAAGCCAAATCAGATGGCCCCAATATGTTGTCGTTACGTGAGCTTAAAGAATTACTACCGAGATTAAAACAACTTGATTCTATTGTAAAGAAATAAACAATGTCAATAAAGCATGCAAAAGAAGTCATAAAGATCGAGGCACAGGCCCTAAAAGATTTGGAACGCCACCTGGATACTAATTTTACCAAAGCTGTTGATTTGATTGTCCGTTGCAATGGACGTCTAATTATAACAGGTATGGGCAAGACTGGGCTTATTGGACGAAAAATCGCGGCAACTTTATCGTCAACAGGAACCCCGAGTATTTTTATGCATAGCGCTGAAGCTGTCCATGGAGATCTTGGTCAGGTCACGCGTCATGATGTCGTGATTGTCATTTCTACTAGTGGGGAAACCGAGGAGACAACACGATTATTGCCGTTGTTAAAGAAGATTGGGGCAAAAACCATTGCTTTCACTGGAAACCCGCATTCGAGCCTGGCTAAGTACAGCGATGTAGTTTTAAACGTCAGCGTTAAGAAAGAGGGGTGTCCTTTGGGCCTTGCACCGATGGCCTCCACTACGGCGACCTTGGTTATGGGGGATGCCTTAGCCGCCTGTCTTATTGTGCGCCGTGGTTTTAAAAAGGAAGATTTTGCCTTTTATCATCCGGGCGGCTCTTTAGGGCGGAGGCTTTTGCTGAAGGTTTATGATATTATGCGTAAAGGCAATCATTATCCCAAGATAACGGGCGATACAATCATTAAGGACGTCCTTTTAACTATCACACGGGTGCGCTGTGGTTCGGCCTGTGTCGTTGATAAAAAGGGTAAATTGTTGGGGATATTTACGGATGGGGACTTGCGTCGGCATATTGATCAAGATCCATTATTGCTAAAACAAAAAGTTAAGAATGTTATGACCAGAAAGCCAACCACGATCGAGGAGTCCAAATTGGCAGTTGAGGCCTTCAATATTTTAAAAGACAGAAAAATAGATGAGCTTCCTGTTGTTGATGCGAAGGGGAGATCGGTTGGTCTTTTGGATATTCAGGATCTGTTAAAGGCAGGATTGTTTTAATATGCTCAACGAACAAGTGAAGCGGAAAATAAAGCGTATTCGGGCCTTGGTCCTAGATGTTGATGGCGTGATGACAGACGGAAAGATTATCTATGACAGCCGCGGGTTGGAGGTCAAGAATTTTGATGTTAAGGACGGGTATGGCCTTGTCCTTTTTAAAAGGATGGGATATAAAACGGCCATTATAACGGCCAAGCACACTATAGCCTTAAGTGCCCGCGCTAAATCGCTGCGGTTTGATAAAGTCTATCAGGATGCTTATCCAAAACTCGAATATTATCACCGATTGCTCAAAGATTTATCTATTGGGGAAAAAGAAGTGTGCTACATGGGGGATGATTTGCCGGATTTGGAGATTTTACGTCGAGCAGGTTTTTCTGTCGGTGTGAAAGACGCGGTTGCTGAGGTTAGGAAGAATGTCGATTATATAACCAAAAGTAAAGGCGGATCAGGGGCTGTGCGGGAAGTGGTTGAGTTGATTTTAAAAACCCAGGGGAAATGGAAACAAATTTTAAGGAATTATTTGTGATATGGGATTAAAAAATTTTTCATTAGCATTGGGTTTTTTCATGATTCTGGCGAACAGCCAGATTGGGGCCCAAGAAAATGTTGCTCAACAATTTCAGGGATTCAATTTATCAGGATATACTGATGAAGGGGAAAAATCTTGGGATGTGAAGGGGGACACAGCAGATATTTTGGGTGATACTGTGGCGATCACCAATGTTGATGCCAACCAGTATGGAGAATACCCCATTAATATAAAGGCTAAAAAGGGGCTTATCGATAAATCCAGTGGGGATATCGATCTAAAAGAGGATGTTGTCATCACGGCTGAAAATGGAAGTCAATTAAAAACGGATACATTGAAATGGCAAAAAGAAAAAGATTTGGTATCAACGGAAGATCAGGTTGTCCTAACAGATAAGACCATGGTTGCCACAGGTAAAGGATTGCAAGCCAAGCCGCAACTACAAATGGCGCAGTTGAACCAGGATGTCAAGGTCAATGTCGAGGCTGATGCAGGGACGCCCGAACAAGAGCCTGTTACCATAACATGTGATGGCATATTGGAGATCGACCAAAGAACCAGCCGGGCTATTTTTACGGATAATGTCGTGGCTGTATCGGGTAATCGAAAGTTGAAAGCGGATCGGGTCGAGGTGTTCTTTGATACGGACTCACAGAAGCTTGTTAAGATGATCTGTACAGGGAATGTTGTCATTACCCAAGACGACAATACGACCTATTCTGAAAAAGCGGTTTACGATGCGCTTATGGAGAAATTTATTTTAACGGGAAGACCCAAATTGATCTTAATCCCTGAAAATGGCGATTCCCTATCGTCAGATTTTTCTCAATAACAACATTATTATGTCGTTTCATTTATTAGAAACAAAAGGTTTGGTTAAGGCTTACGGTGGCAGACGTGTCGTTGATGGCTTGAGTATTCAGATAGGTCGGTCCGAAATTGTCGGGATTCTAGGCCCGAATGGGGCCGGGAAAACGACTTCGTTTTATATGATTGTGGGCATCATACCGGCTGATCAGGGGCATATTTATTTCGATCAGGTGGATATAACCCGCAGGCCTATCCATGAACGTTGCCGTTTAGGGATAGGATATTTAGCCCAGGAACCGTCCATCTTCAGGAAGCTTACCGTTGAAGAGAATATTATGGCGGTCCTGGAAACCTTAAATATCAGTCCTCGAGAACGCCGTAAACGCCAAGCTGCTTTGTTGGAAGAACTGAATATTGCCCATTTGGCCAAGAGCAAGGCATATACATTATCCGGAGGGGAGCGAAGACGGCTTGAAATTACCAGGGCTCTTGTGACCAACCCTTCTTTTGTACTTTTAGATGAGCCGTTTTCGGGCATCGATCCCATTGTGGTGGCCGAGGCTCAGGAGATCATCAAGGACTTGAAACGCAAAGGCCTGGGGATTCTTTTAACAGACCATAATGTGCGTGAAACATTAACCATTACAGACCGTGCTTATTTAGTCGCAGACGGAAAGATTTTGATCTCAGGAACGGCCGATGATTTGATCAATAATCCGAAGGCGAAAGAGATTTATTTAGGAGAAAAGTTCCGGATGTAGCCCGGCATAGTTCGGTCGTTAGAGCCATTAAGGAGGTAATTAGGTAATCATGAAAGTTACTGTCAAAAAGATTGATGCGTTGCGGCGGGAATTGCAATTTGAAGTTCCTAAAGAGCGTGTTTCACAAAAGCTGGAAGAAGTTTATGATGATTTAAGCAAGGTCGCCAAGGTAAAAGGCTTTCGCCCAGGAAAGGTGCCACGCCATGTTTTGGAGGCGGAACACGGAGCCTTAGCTCAGGAGGAAGCCATTAAAAAAATTATTCCAGATGTTTATAAAGAAGGGTTGGAAAAAGAAAATATAGCACCTATTGATCTGCCTGAAATTCTGGATGTTTCCTTCAAGGACGGTATTGTGACATTTAAGGCCCACGTGGATATCAAGCCGGAGATTAAGCTTAAAAACTATAAAGGCATAAAGGTTCAGCGCAAGTCAACAAAAGTGACGGACGATGAGATCAACAAGACCCTCGATTATTTTAAGAAAAGCCAAGGGGAAGATAAGGACGTCACTATTGATGATGAATTTGTCAAAGGTCTGGGGTATCCGGATCTGGAAACTTTTAAGCAGTCCTTGACACGCCAGATGGAGATTGAAAAGGACCGGCAGAACCGCTTGGACTTGGAAAATCAAATTGTCCAGACCCTTCTTAAGGATGTCAAGGTCATGGTGCCGCAATCTTTGGTTAAAAAACAAATTGAGCATCGTATACATGAGGCTACTGAGCGTATGAAACAGCAAGGCCTCAAAGAGGAAGATATCCAAAAGAAGAACGATGAGTTGCGAAAGAATTTAAAGGATCCTGTGGAGCGAGATATTAAGGTGTATTTAATTCTTGATAAGATCGCTGAAGTCGAGAATATGCCAATAAAACAGGGTGAAAATATGCCGAATAAAGTCATGGCTTTCTTAATGAAGGAAGCCAAGTGGCAAAATGAATCATGATATGCGTATAGAAAGGAAGGAACCCATGGATACGAAAAATCAGACTCTGGTACCAATTGTCGTTGAAAAATCCGGGCATGGCGAAAGAGCTTATGATATTTTTTCACGTCTTTTAAAGGACCGGATTATTTTTATCGGGACGCCTATCGATGATGCCGTTGCTAATTTGGTCATCGCGCAGATGCTTTTCTTGCAGAGTGAGGATGCCAATAAGGATATAAATCTTTATGTTAATTCACCTGGAGGCATGGTGACCGCGGGATTAGCCATTTATGATACGATGCAGTTTATAAAACCTGATGTCTGTACATATTGTATTGGGCAAGCGGCGAGCATGGGAGCTGTTTTATTGGCCGCTGGAGCCAAAGGCAAGAGATATGCCTTGCCTTATTCTCGGATTATGATCCATCAACCCTGGGGGGGGACCCAAGGAACGGCAAGCGATATTTCGATCCAGGCAAAGGAAATATTAAGGATGAAAGAGCAATTGATTAATATTTTGGCTTCACATACTGGAAAAAAGAATGAACAGATAACGCAGGATTCGGATCGCGATTTCTTTATGACAGCCAAGGAGGCTCAGGAGTATGGCCTAGTTGATGAGGTATTATTGTCAACCAATCAAAAGTAGATTACATAATTTTAGATAAGATTTGTGTAGAAAGGAGTTTTACATGAAGCGAAATATGTTATTAACCCCCGGGCCGACCCAGGTGCCATCCCGTCTATGTCAGGCTTTGGGTAAACCAATCATTCATCACCGTACGCCACAGTTTCAGGCATATTTGAAAGAAGCCATTGAAGGCCTTCAAGACGTTTTTCAAACAAAAAATGATATTTACATTATCGCATCTTCCGGAACCGGAGCAATGGATGCGAGTGTGTCAAATTTTTTCTCACCTAGTGATAAAATCATATCCGTCGAGGGGGGGAAATTCGGCGAGAGATGGTCTGAAATCGCCAGGGCTTACGGTCTAGATTGCCATGCATTGAAGCAGGAATGGGGGCGTACAGTTAACATCGATGAGATTAAGAAATTATTAGAGTCTGATAAAGAAATAAAGGGGGTTTTCGTTACGTTATGTGAGACATCAACCGGGGTGACCACAGATATCAAGAAATTGGGTGAAGTGATGGCCAGGACAGATGCTCTATTAATAGTCGATGCTGTCAGCGGTCTCGGTGCCGTTGAGCTTAAAACAGATGATTGGAAGGTTGATGTTGTCGCGGCGGCTTCACATAAGGGATTGATGTTGCCTCCGGGACTCGGGTTCGTTTCAGTCAGTGAAAAAGCAAAGGCTAGGATGGATGCGTCAACTTGTCCGAAATTTTATTTGGATCTCAAAAAATATAAAAAAGTTTTCTCTAAACCCGACACACCTTTTACCCCGGCTATAGGTTTGGTTGTCGCGTTAACGGAGAGCTTGCGTATGATCAAAGAAACGGGGCTTGAGAATGTTTTTGCGCATCATGCGCGTCTTGCAAAAGGTACAAGAGCCGCCGCTGAAGCCTTAGGCCTGTCCTTATTGGCGGATGATGCCTCTATATCGAATGCCGTGACCGCCATCAATGTGCCAGATGGCATTGACGGGGCTAAATTGGTTAAGTTGATGCGGGATACTTATGGTATTTCCATGGCGGGTGGCCAGGCCCATTTGAAAGGTAAAATTATCCGAATTGCCCACATGGGTGCTTTAGATGAATATGATATGTTGCTGGGTATTTCCGTCTTGGAAAAGGCGTTAAAAGAATTGGGCTATAAGTTTGAATTGGGTGTTGGTGTTGCCGCAGCCCAAAAAGTTTTTAATGAAGATTAGTTATTTTTTTTAAAGAAAGGCGTTGGCATGAAAATTCTTATTTCTGATAAATTGGCAAATGAAGGGATTAATATCCTTGAGGCGGTCGAAGGATTTGAGGTTGACTGCCAGTTTGGGATTGAGCCCCAAGAACTAAAAAGGATCATTAAGGATTATGACGCCCTGATTATTCGAAGCGGTACAAAAGTCACGGCGGATATTATAGAGGCGGCAGATAAGCTTAAATTTATTGGCCGGGCAGGGGTGGGATTGGATAATGTGGATTTAAAAGCCGCTACGAAAAAGGGAATAGTGGCCATGAACACACCGGCTGGGAATACGACATCAACGGCTGAACAGACGATGAGTCTAATTTTAGCATTGTCGCGTAATATCCCGCAGGCCTGTGCCTCATTGAGGGGCGGCAAGTGGGAAAGATCAAAGTTTAAAGGGGTTGAGCTTTATGGCAAGAGCCTGGGGATCATTGGGTTAGGGCGTATAGGATCAACTGTGGCGGGTATGGCTAAGGCCTTCGGGATGAAAATCCTTGCGTATGATCCATATCTTTCTGTCGAGGTGGCTAATAAACTCGGTGTGGAAGTTGTCGATTTTGAGGAGCTTATTAAAAATTCTGATTATATTACTATTCATACGCCAAAAAGCGTCGAAACAAAAGGGCTAATCGATGAAAAAGAATTTAGTATGATGAAACCCACCGCACGCATCATCAATTGTGCACGTGGCGGTATCATTAACGAGGATGCTTTGGTAAAAGCCTTACAAGAAAGGCGTATAGCCGGTTGTGCGGTGGATGTGTACGAAAAAGAGCCTCCGGATATGGGGCATCCCTTATTAAGTTTAGATACGTGTGTCGCCACGCCTCATTTAGGGGCTTCCACCTCAGAAGCGCAGATCAATGTCGCTATCGAGATCGCAGAGACCGTACGTGATGCCCTTTTAGGCAAGGCCATTATTAACGCCGCTAATTTTCCGTCTGTAAGTCCCGAGGCATTCAAGATCGTTGGGCCCTACATTGATTTAGCTCAGCGAATGGGGAAATTTTCCGGTCAATTGATCAACGGCCGTATTAGTGAAATAAAAATTGTCTATAATGGCGTGATGACCGAGCAGAAAGTGGCTCCGATCACATTGGCGTTTGTCAATGGTATATTGAGTCCCATTTTAGGCGAGACCGTAAATAGCATTAATGCCTTGGATCTGGCTAAAGAAAGAGGCATCAATGTTCAAGAAATTCTTTCATCCAAAGAGGAAGAGTTCGTCAATTTGATCAATGTTGAAATTACAACCGACCAGGAAACTTTTGCCGTATGGGGAACATTGTCCGGCAACAAACAGCCCCGTATCGTTAAAATCAATAAAATTTATGTTGAGGCTGTTCCTGATGGGTATATGCTATTCGTTAATAACAAGGATGTTCCGGGCATCGTTGGCGCAGTTGGCATGGTTCTGGCTGAGGATAAAATCAATATTGCCTCCATTACTTTCGGTCGGGAAGCACCTGGAGGCTTAGCCATTAGTGTTGTTAATGTGGACAGCGAAGTGTCGGACAAGATTATTGAGAAGATCCGCAAGACCCAAGATGTTCTTTTTGTAAAACTTCTAAAGGTTTAGAATGAAAGTTAAGCAGAGTCGGTATTCATGGGCGGTTTTTGGCTATCTTCCAGCTATTGAATCTGGATTGCGTGATTCTATCCGACCCGGCGGGCTAACGGCCTTAATAATTTTCTTTATTTTTATGTATTTTGCTCTTTCAAAATGGAAGCATCCTCTTTTAGGTGGCACGGGGTTCATTCTAGGATTGTTCGCTGGTAAATTTTATGTGCTTAACGGTGTTTTGGACGTTTTTTTCCGGAATAGATATTATTGGCTAGTTATGGAGATTATGTATATTCTATGGACCTTGGTTGTGATTTTTATCGGGGGGGTCTTATTTCGAGACTGGTGGATGTCACGTATTCGAGAAAAAAAAGACATGTTTTTAATACATTCGCCTTTCACGGATGCATCCGTACGAGGAGCATACACAAGTCAGGCAAAATTGTTATCCGGGATCAATATCCGGCTTTTTATAAAAAATATTTTTTTCATGTTTGTTTTTATCGGGTGCGGTTTGGGCGCCGCTTTGGCGGTTGCGGCCTTTCCCGAAGATACAAATATATTATATGTGATTTATGAGGAGGGGATGACCGGAGGGGCCTTGCTGTCACCGCATCTGTCGGCCATTTATGCCATTACGTTCTGCATATTGATTAGTATGTCTTTTTTCGTTTTTACCTTGATAATGACATGCAAAGAGGCGGTGCAGTATTTGAAAATGGATTTCACGTTTCTCCAAATTTTTTTCTCAGGTATTTTTTTGGCCTACGGGGTAGGGATGGGGGTCATTCTTATATTTAAATAAAATCAAAACTAGAGGGTATGGATATGAATATTGTTGTAATTGGAGCACAATGGGGCGATGAAGGCAAGGGGAAGCTGATTGATTTTTTATCTCACCGTTCGGATATAACAGTCAGGTATCAGGGTGGTAATAATGCGGGGCATACCGTTGTCGTCGATGATGAGATGTATATTTTTCATCTTTTGCCATCGGCCATTCTTCACAAAAAGAAAGTTTGTGTTATTGGCAATGGGGTGGTTATCGATCCACCAGCGCTAATAAAAGAGATTGAAGAATTGAAGGCGCGTCATATTGCGGTAACCGCGGCCAATTTAAAGATATCTTCTAACAGTCATATTGTCATGCCTTACCACAGGATATTGGATGGACTAAGGGAGTCTAAGCGTGAGAACAAAATCGGCACCACAGGGCGTGGCATCGGACCATGTTATGCTGATAAGGTGACCCGATGTGGCATACGGGTGATCGACTTGTTTAATCCGACAGTTCTAAAATCTAAATTGTATGATAATATCAAAGAAAAAAATGAGATTTTTAACAAAGTATATGGCCAAAAGGGTTTTTCTTTTGAGCCGATCTATAAAGAATATCTAGCTTATGGTAAGAAAATTAAACCGTATGTGTGTGATACGGCACTTTATTTGAACCAGACTATCAATAAAAAGAAAGCTATATTGTTTGAAGGAGCTCAAGGAACATTTTTGGATATTGATTTTGGGACATATCCTTTTGTCACCTCATCAAATACGATTGTTGGTGGTGTGTGCCCTGGAAGCGGTGTATCCCCAATGCATATTAATAAAGCCATTGCCGCTGTCAAGGCTTATACGACACGGGTTGGGGAGGGGCCTTTCCCGACCGAACTAAAAAAAGGCCTCGGGCCCAAAATTCAGGCTAAGGGTCGAGAATTCGGGGCTACCACCGGTCGACCAAGGCGTTGTGGATGGTTTGATGCGGTCTTGGTGCGTTATTCGTTAATGATTAATGGCATTAAGGAACTGGCGATCATGAAATTGGACGTATTGGATGGCATTAAGAAGATAAAAATATGCAATGCCTATAAATACAAGGGGAGAATACTCAAAGACTTTCCACATGATTTTGAAGCCGTTCAAAAGGCACGGCCCATATATGAAGAAATTGATGGATGGGACCAACTGACTGAAGGATTAAAATCATATAATCAGTTGCCGGCCAATGCTAAAAAATACATTAGCCGGTTGGAACAGCTTTTAAAGGTAAGAGTTTGCTATATTTCCACAGGTTCGAAGCGTGACAGCATGATTATTCGTCATTAGTATAAGAATTATAATAATAGACGGGCTTTAATGTATCTTATTATATAAATCATAGTTACGAAAATATGCTTGACTTTGATTTTTGGCTATGATAATTTGTAACCTGAATAAAAGGAGGTAATTATATGTATGCATATAAAAGATTTTTCAAAGTTCTATGTTTATTTCTTGTTGTGACGTTTGGCTTATCTGGATGCACTATTATTTTTCAAAAGGGAAGACGCAAGGATGTCGAGAAAATTTCCAAATTAAAAAATGAATTTGTTAAACTTCAGGATGAATTAACAGAGCTAGAACGGGCCAAAGCCGAATTAGAAGGCCGCCTCAGAAAAGAAATTAATGACAAAGAGGTTAGCGTTGAGATGATGGAGCGTGGCCTTGTCATAACATTTGTGGCCGAAGTCCTATTTGATTCCGGGAAGTCCAAATTAAGACCGGAGGCTTTGAGCCGTTTGGATAAAGTAGCCAGCGTTCTTTTGACAACAGTCAGCGATCTCAACGTTGGCATTGAAGGGCATACGGATAACGTCCCGATTAAATATTCTAAATGGAAATCGAACTGGGAGCTCTCATCAGCACGTGCCATGAGCGTCTTACATTATCTTATTCAAGAGCAGGGGGTTAATCCGCAGAGGCTTTCGGCAACCGGTTATGGTGAGTATCAGCCTGTTGCAAGCAATGATACCAAGGAAGGCCGACAGATGAATCGAAGGGTGGAAATCGTTATTCTACCTAAGATATCCAAAAAGCCAGCAGATATTCAGAAATAATTTTCAATAATCATCCAATAACGGAGGCTCATTGTGAAAAAGATGACATTACCTATAGCTATTTTTGTCGCTATTCTCGGGTGTGTTTTGGCTGTTAGCGCCAATGTCACAACGATGAAGATCCATGGTAGTCTGAGGCAGGAGCAATTTAAGCGGATCAAGGCTGAGCAGCAATTGCAAGCAGCTGTGAATGACATCCGTTTGATGAAACAACAGTTGACTGAGTCCCGCAATGCATTAGACGGGATCAGGGCTATTCTTGATTCCGATCGGAACGCAAGTGATGCCCTACAAGCCCAATTAAATAAAATGAAGCAAGAGAAGAAATCTTTAGAAAGCCAAGTTAATACATTGATGCAGCAAAAACAGGCCGAAGCTGCTGCCGCGGCAGATGTAACAGGCCAGTAAGAATTTTCGTTTGGATGGTGATTTTATAATGGGGGATGAAGGTCCCCCATTTTTTTGAAATGGAAGTTGATTATGGAAATAAAAAATGTGCCTCACCATGTAGCCATTATAATGGATGGCAACGGTCGTTGGGCTAAAAAAAACCACAGGCCCAGGATTCAAGGACACATGGAGGGGGTTAGGCGTGCTGAAGAGATCATTAAAGAATCATCAAGACTAGGAATAAAATATTTAACATTATTTGCTTTCTCAACGGAGAATTGGAAGCGGCCTCGAGAAGAGGTCAGTGCTTTAATGCGTCTTTTATGCAACGTCCTGACCCAAAAGACAAAGGGCATGATCGCTAATGACGTACGCATCCGTTTTGTCGGCCGGCGGCGCGGCATAGCTGGGGAAGTCCTAAAAAGTATCGATAAGGCTGAGCAATCTACGTTGGGGTCAAAGGGGTTGAATGTCGTTATCGCGTTTAATTATGGTGCTCGTCAAGAAATATTAGATGCCGTGCAAGATATTGTCCAGGATGTTGTGAAAAATAAGGTTGATTTATCCAATTTAAATGAAGATATTTTTCGAGGTTATTTATACACAAAAGATTTGCCCGATCCGGATCTTTTAATTCGTACTTCGGGTGAAATGCGAATAAGCAATTTTCTATTATGGCAATTATCTTATGCTGAGTTTTATTTTACAGATAAATTTTGGCCGGAGTTTAACATAGAGGAGTTACATAAAGCACTCGTTGCATTTAGCCAGCGAGAACGGCGATTTGGGCTTGTGACGGCGGTCAAACATCCTTAAACAAGGAATGATCCATGGAAACGAAACGCCTGATCAGTTTTTTCTTGATGGTGATTCTAACCATCATTGCTGTTGTTAATGATGTCGCCTTTATTATCGTTGTGGCTTTATTAACCATGGGTGGCTTGTATGAGTTCTTTTATATGATAAAAAAGAAAGATATCCCGATCTACAGTTATACAGGGATATTTATTGGTGTCCTGATCCCCGTATCGATTTATACGCGTTTTGAACTGACCAAAAATTGGGAACTTTTATTTACGGTTACGGTTTTTTTAATTATTTTATTGATGCAATTTAACCGTAAGGATAATCGAAACGCGATTGTGGGTATCGCCACAACATTGTTTGGCATATTTTATGTGTCATGGCTGTTTAGCTTTTTAGTTAAGATTCGATATTTGTTGCCAGGCATCATGGGGGCCCAATTAGTCGCGTTTATTATATTAGTCACAAAAGCTGGAGATGTAGGGGCTTTATTGATCGGGACATCTTTCGGTCGTCATCCGTTGATCCCGCATATCAGTCCCAAGAAATCGGTTGAGGGGTGTTTTGGTAGTTTATTTTTTTCCTGTTTTGCGGCCGTTATCGTTAAGTCTTTTTTGCCTCATGCGCAACATTTGAGCCTTTGGCAGATTATGGCTGTTGGAACATTTTTCGGCGGCATTGGTCAGTTGGGAGATATATCGGAGTCACTCATCAAGCGGGATTGTCATGTTAAGGATTCGGGTAAATTATTGCCTGGGCTCGGTGGAGTCTTGGATATTTTAGATAGCCTTTTATTTTCCGTGCCGGTTTTTTATCTGTATATGAGCTCTGTTTTAAAGATTTTTTAGTATAACGTGTGATAGTGATGCAATGGCGATGAAGCGTATATTTATCTTAGGATCAACGGGGTCGATTGGAATCAATACCTTAAATGTAATTGAGCGTTTTCCTAACAAGTTTAAGGTAGTGGGTTTAAGTGCTCACAATAATTGTTCTTTGTTAATCAGCCAGATCAAAAAGTTTAATCCTAAATATATTGGTATAGGATATAATGGGATCGATCAGGTACGCCAGGCGGTTGCTCCAAAGGCAAAGCATATTTTTGATGTCGCCCATGATTTGACAACATATGTGACACAGAATGATGTGGATGTGGTCGTTATTGGGTTGAGCGGATTTGCTGCGTTGAAACCATTTATGGCTTCCGTAAAGGCCGGCAAGACCGTTGCCCCGGCTAATAAAGAGGCTTTAATTGTTGCGGGGCATATACTGATGCGGGCGGCAAAAAAGAATAAAGCCTTTGTGATCCCGATAGACAGTGAACAGAGCGCCATTTTTCAATGCTTAGAAGGCAGGGATCCCAGCCAGCTTCAAAGAGTATTGTTAACAGCTTCGGGGGGATCTCTTAAGGATGTTGCGGCCTCCGAATTCGATAAACTTGGTGTTGATGAAATATTACGGCATCCACGATGGCATATGGGGCGTAAAATTACGGTAGATTCCGCCACTCTCATGAATAAAGGATTTGAGGTTATTGAGGCCCAACGCTTATTTAATTTGAAGGCCGACCAGATTGAAGTGGTTGTTCATCCACAGGCAATAATACATTCAATGGTCGAGCTGAAAGATACATCGATTATTGCCCAGTTGGGCGTGACGGATATGCGGTTACCAATTCAATATGCCCTTTCTTACCCTGAGCGTTGGGCGTCGGATTTGCCTCGTGTTGATTTTTTTGCTTTACAATCGTTGATTTTTGAAAGGCCTGATGAGAAGAAGTTCCCTTGTTTAAATTTAGCCAAGGAGGTGGCCAGAAAAGGGGGGACGTATCCATGTGCTTTAGTCGCAGCTGATGAGGAGGCCGTGGCGGCCTTTTTGGAGAAAAAAATAGCCTTAAGCGATATTTATCGGCTTAATGCAAAAGTAATTGATCAACATAGAAATATTTCAAGTCCTTCTTTAACCCAGATTTTTTCAGTGCATGAATGGGCGGTTCAAACAGCTAGGGACCTGATTAAATCAGGTAAATTTAATAAGCAATACATATAAATGAAGGAAATAAAGCATGGGAAGTTTTATTCAGTCGTTTATGACATTGGTTGTTATAAGTATTCTTATCATCGTTCATGAATGGGGCCATTTTATAGCCGCCCGTAAACTCGGTATTCATGTTGAGAAATTCTCGATTGGCTTTGGAAAAAAGATTTTTAGCCGTGTTCACAATGGAACAGAGTACAAGCTTTGTCTTATTCCTTTGGGCGGTTATGTTAAAATGGCCGGTGATGAACGTGGGGCCTGTGAGGGGAAGCCAACAGAGTTTTATTCCCATCCTATCGGTCATAGGGCGATAATTATTGCCATGGGATCATTAATAAATTATGTTTTCGCCTTTTTATGTTTTTATTTCATTAGTGCCACGGGATTCCCTGTTTTGGCTCCGGTTGTCGGTGAGGTTCAAGAAGGTAAACCAGCGCAAATTGCTGGAATCCAGAAAGATGATGTGATTTTAGAGGTGAGCGGGCAGAAGGTAAAAAGTTGGAAAGATCTACAGACTTTAGTGCGTTCTACAGAAGGGAACTTAACGGTGATGGTATCACGTGATAATAAAGTGAACTCTATAAATATTAGACCTGAAATTTCTGAGGTTCCTGATATCTACAATAAAAAACAGCAAGTGCGTGTGATTGGCATAATTCCCCGTGGGGATTTCACCCTTGTTAGATATGGAATTTTTGGTTCCCTTCTAAAAGCTGCTAAGGAAGTAGTTATGATTCCGGTCATGACCTTTAAGGTCCTTTATCGTGTTATTGTGGGCGCGATGCCGGCTAAGGGAGCGGTTGGCGGGCCAATCTTAATCATGGTCGTCATCAAGCAGGCCTTTGAGCTTGGCTTGGCACATGTTTTTTATATCATGGGTGTTATCAGTGCTAGTTTGGCTGTTATTAACATGTTTCCCCTTCCTGTCTTGGACGGGGGACATCTTTTATTTTTGGCTATGGAGAAGATTCGAGGAAGGCCATTATCGGTAAATGTGGAGGAAACCCTTACTAAGGCCGGGATAGCTTTTTTTATTATGTTAGGTTTGTTTATTATTTATAATGATATAAGCCAGTTAGCAATCTTCCAGCACATACAGTCTTTTTTTATGAAATTTAAATAACATCAAGGAGTCGCTTTATGATTACTGATGAAATTAAACAACGTATTCATCAATATTTAATCAGAAAAACTGACTTTCTAAATGTAAAAGACAAAATGAATGAGGACCAACTGAGAGCCTTCGTCGATAATGCCATTGCGACTTTGTGTGAGGAAGAACAGTTGGAAATGCTTATTGAGGACCGCATGGCCATGATTCGCGAGCTGGTGAGTGCTGTTGTGAGTTTGGGGCCGTTGCGACCGCTCATTGAAGACCCGGAAATTACCGAAATTATGGTCAACGGTCCGGATCGCATTTATATTCAGAAAAAAGGGCAGATCACTTTAAGCGATGTTAAATTCCCATCGACAGATAATCTGCACCATACCATCCAGAAGATTTTAGCGGCCTCGGGGACAAATAAACGTGTGGATGAGTCAAACCCGTATGTTGATTTCCCCCTAGCCGGTGGTTCGCGTGTCAATGTCCTTTTGCCACCGTGTTCTTTGATCGGGCCTCTTGTTACCATCAGAAAATTTGCCGAGATTAATACGGTGGATGACCTCATGAACTTAGGTACTCTAGATAAGAATATTGCTGTTTTATTGACGGCGGCCATGAAGGCAAAATTGAATATTATTTTTGCGGGGGCTACCGGTACGGGTAAAACAACCACACTTAATGTTTTTTCCCGGCATATACCCTCGCACGAAAGGATCATAACCATTGAAGATACTCCTGAGTTGCGGCTTATGCAGGAACACGTAGTTCCGTTGCAGTCCAAGACTGCCAACGTAGAGGGTAAGGGGGCGATCACTATACGCGATCTGTTCATCAATGCCTTGCGTATGCGCCCTGACCGTATTATTGTCGGGGAGGTCCGTTCTAATGAAATGCTTGATCTGATCGAATCGATAGCGTCCGGGCACTCAGGTTCTTTGGCGATTGTGCATGCCGAAAGTCCCGAAGATTGCTTTTCGCGTATGGTCACAATGATGCTTATGACCGGTATTCGTCTAGAAACTAAAGTTATCATGAAGCAAATCGCCAAGGCCATTGATATTATAGTCCATTCGATCCTTTATCCGGATGGCACGCGACGCATTGCCTTTGTCACGGATGTGGCCTGGAGTGAAGAGAAAGATGATGTCGCGTTGAATCATATTTTCTATTTTGATCAACAGGAACTGACCCAAGATGGAAAGATCAAAGGCCGGTGGGTCATGGATCGAAGAGTTCCTTCATTTTATAAAAAGCTCAAAGACCATCATGTGAAGGTGCCGGAAAATTATTTTGAGGCAAAATAATTAATTTTAAAGGAGTATAATCGTGTTTTGGTCACAATACTTTATCCCAACATCTAAAGAAACACCTGTCGGGACGGAGGCCATCAGCCATCAGTTATTGTTAAGGGCTGGCATGGTTGATATGCTTACCTCCGGTGTATATTCGTATTTACCTTTGGGGTTACGAGTTCTTAAGAACATTGAAAGAGTTATTCGGGAAGAGATGGATTCAGTTAATGCCAGGGAGCTTTTTATGCCTTGCCTACAACCATTGGATATATGGAAAAAGACGGGCAGGGACGAAACCTTAAAAGATGTCATGATCAAATTTAACGACAACAGGGGACGCGAACTGTGTCTGGGGCCGACCCACGAAGAGGTTATTACTGAGATCACCAAGCGTTATATCCAATCTTATCGCCAGTTGCCCGTGACCCTTTATCAGATTCAAACTAAGTTCCGCGATGAGATTCGAACTCGTTTCGGTATAGTGCGTGCCAGTGAATTTATTATGAAAGATGCCTATAGTTTTGACCGCAATGAAGAAGGCTTAAAAAAGAATTATGATTTGATGTATCAGGCTTATAAAAGAATTTTTGCTCGGTGTGAACTTGAGATGGTTATTATAGCCGCAGACTCGGGGGCCATGGGCGGTAGCGTTTCTCACGAGTTTCTTGTGCCGGCACCAATCGGTGAAGATGAAATCGTTCGCTGCAACACCTGTACATTTGCCGGATCGCCCAATGATACGGACCTTAATGAGGGCAAGTCTTGTCCTCAATGCACAAAGGGGATTTTAAAAAAAGAAGTCGCCATAGAATTGGGGCATGTATTTCAACTAGGGACAAAATATAGCCAGGCCCAAGAGGCCTTGTTCCTGGATGAGGATGGTAAACAAAAACCTTTCATTATGGGGTGTTACGGCATAGGCGTCAGCCGTTTAATTGCAGCCGTTATTGAAAAACATCATGATGAGAAAGGAATCATTTGGCCGAGGGAGATCGCACCTTTTGATGTTGAGCTTTTGGCCCTCCAGGTTCAGGATGAGTCTATCGTTAGCATCATGAGGGGTTTTTATGAGGCATTGCAGGCCCGTGGAATTTCTGTTTTGGTGGATGACAGGGATGAAAGTGCAGGTCGTAAATTTAATGATGCCGATCTGATCGGGATTCCCTATCGGGTTATCTTGAGTCAAAAGAATCTGAAACAGGGGCAGTGTGAAATAAAGGATCGCCGTACAGGGCAAACCAATATAGTTGCCCAAGATAAGGCCATGGACCACTTGATTAAATTACTGAAAGGATAAGGATGATCAGGGAGATCGATGAACAGCTGGAAGCTTTGGTCCATAACCTTTTGCAAGAGCCCGAATTGGAGATGTTTGATTTTAAAATCAATCGTCATAAAAAAAACATTTCTATCCGTATTTTGGTCGATCGTCCGTGTGGCGGTATTACAATAGAACAATGCGCCGATCTAAACAAATTAGTGCAAGAGACATTTGATGCCAGCGGGCTTCTTAAGGTTCCATACAGTTTGGAAATATCATCACCAGGAGCGGATTATCGTTTAAAGACTCGGAAAGATTTTTTAAGAGTATTACATCGAGATATTCGGTTTATTTTGATACCTTCTGACGTTCTTAAAGGTGAATATATAGGAATATTGAAACATGTTAATGATGATCATGTTTTGATAGAATCCAAGGGGAAAGAAATTCGCATCCCTTTTGACAAGATTCAAAAGGCTCAAGAATATTTTTAATACGAATAAATATGCCGCAGTGTTTTGATTTTCCCAACGGCTAAGGAGGAATTATTTATGGATAACCGTGAATTGTTAGTCATTTTGGAGCAGTTGGAACGGGATAAAGGTATTGATAAAGAGGTTTTAATCCAAGCCGTAGAATCTGCCGTTGCCTCAGCTGCCAAAAAAATATGGACTGTTGATAAAGATGAAGATATTCGCGTCGTTCTCGACCGTCAAAGCGGTAAACTCAGTGCTTATGCCGGCGATCATGAGATCCGCTCCAGTGAGTTCGGTCGTATTGCGGCTCAGACCGCTAAGCAGGTCGTGATTCAGAAGATCCGGGAGGCGGAAAAGGACGTTGTGTTTTCTGAATATCAAACCCGCGTTGGGCAGATCATTAGCGGTAGTGTTTACCGTTTTGATAAAGGCAGTGTGATTGTGGATTTGGGTAAGACAGAAGGGGCGATCCCCAGAAATGAGCAATCACCCAAAGAGGATTTTCGTCAGGGAGATCGTATCCGGTGCTACGTTCTTGATGTGGCGCGCGAAACACGGGGCCCTCAAATTATTCTATCGAGAGCCCATTCCAATTTTATTAAACGTCTTTTTGAATTAGAGGTCCCGGAAATCTTCGAAGGTATTGTTGAAATTAAATCGATATCACGTGATGTGGGGGAAAGGACCAAGATTGCGGTCTATTCGAAGGATGAGAAAGTTGACTGTGTCGGGGCCTGCGTTGGTATGAGAGGGGCCCGGGTGAAGAATATCGTTTCTGAATTACAAGGGGAGAAGATTGATATCGTTCGGTATTCAGATGATATTAAGGAATATATTCAAGCCGCAATTTCTCCCGCAGAAATTTCACAGATTCAGATTAATTCGGAGGATAAAAAGGCCAATATTATTGTGGCCGATGATCAGCTTTCGTTGGCCATCGGGCGGCATGGACAAAATGTACGTCTTGCCAGCGAACTTGTGGGTTGGGAACTCAATATTTTCACGGCAGAGCAATGGGATCAGTATCAAGAGCAGGCGTTGAAGGAGGATGCGAGTGAAAGAGCTAGTGCCTTGGTTGATGAACGCTTAGAAGTGGATGAGTTAACCGTTGTGAGCAAGAATATAATCAAGGAATTAAAAGTTGCAGGTTTTACTAATTTTTCCAAGATCGCGGAAGCTGATCTCAAGGATTTGACACAAATAAAGGGTTTGGGTAAAATCAAGGCTGAAAAGCTTGTGGAAGAAGTCAAACAATTATTACAAAAGAAAGCATAAAATAGAAAGTTTATTATGAAGGTTAAGGAATTTGCCAAGGAATATGGAACCACCGTTAAAGAGGTTTTAGATAAGCTTAAGGCTTTTAAACTTAAGGCCAAAGACGGTAATCAGGAAATAAATCGAGCTGTCTTAACTGTTTTGCGAAGTGAATTCGGTAAGGAATTAAAGCAAAAAATCCGGAGTAAACAGCCAAGACGTGAAAAACCTGCCCCTAAGGTGGATGAGAAATCCGAGATCCCATTAAAGCAGCCCAAGGAAGAAAAAAAAGAATCAAGGAAGCTAAAGAAGGATACATCCGAGATTGCGCAAGATAAAGTAAAAGAAGAAAAGCTGGTTAAAGAACCGACAAAAACTAAATCAGCGAAATCCTCTAAGGCAGAAAAAGAGACAAAAACAGAAGGACCTAAGGTTAAAACAAAGCAAGAGACAGGGGTTCCTAAAAGCCCTTTAAAAACATCTGAGCCTAAACTTACCAAAAAGAAAAGCAAGATTAGTTCGGCTCCTTTCGTTCCAGTTAAGCCTTTGAGTAAACGACGCAAACGACCGACTAAAACAGATAAAACATCGAGCGTGGAACCAACGGTTAGCGAACATAGCCCCGATGCAACAATATCTCAAAGTTCCCTTGGTGCGGATACTCAAGAAATTCCGGTCACTCCGCTTAAGCCAGGAGATTTAAAAGCCATCGAGCTTAAAATCCCCATATCGGTTAAAGATTTTGCTGTGGCTATTGGTGAAAAATCGAGTGTTGTTTTAAAGAAACTTTTATCCATGGGTATTTTTGCCAATATCAATCAATATTTAGAACAGGATATTGCTGAGCGCGTTGCACAAGATTTTGGTTATAGCATAACTAAAATCAAGACGGCCGAAGAACAATTGATTCAGGAACATAAAGCCGAGGAGAAAGACCCTACTTATCTTAAAGCCAGGGCGCCTGTTGTAACATTTATGGGGCATGTTGACCACGGAAAAACTTCGCTTCTTGATCAAATTCGACGCAGCAAGATTGTTGATTCTGAGCATGGCGGGATCACCCAACATATTGGGGCCTACTCCGTTGAAATCGATAAAGGTAAAATTACATTTTTGGATACCCCAGGGCATGAGGCCTTTACGGCTATGCGTGCTCGGGGCGCGCATATTACTGATTTGGTTGTTATCGTTGTTGCGGCTGATGAGGGAATTATGCCGCAGACGATCGAGGCCATTGATCATGCCCGGGCGGCTAAGGTCCCCATGGTCGTGGCCCTCAACAAGATTGACCGTCGCAATGCTGACCCTGATAAGGTCAAGAAGCAATTAAGCGAATATGACTTAACTCCTGAAGATTGGGGCGGCAAAACAATTGTGGTCCCGGTTTCAGCCTTGACGGGGGAGGGGATTGATAAATTGCTTGAATTGATGCTTTTGGAGGCGGAACTTTTAGAACTGAAGGCTAATCCTGATAAACGTGCCAGTGGTATTGTCGTTGAGGCCCATTTGAGTCGAGGTAAAGGGGCTGTTGCAAGCATGATTATTCAAAGTGGTACGTTGAAGCAGGGCGATTATGTGGTCGTTGGTCCGTATTATGGGAAAATTAAAGCCATGTTTGATGACCATCAACGACCGATTGAGAGCGCCGGTCCATCTACCCCAGTTGAGATATTAGGGCTGCCAGCTGTCCCTGAGGCAGGCGAAATGTTCTATGTGGTTGAGGATGAGAAGAGGGCCAAAGAGATTATGGACCGACGCCAGGCTCAACTTAAAGATGAGAAGTTGCGCTCTAGTAAACGCATTACCCTGGAAGATCTATATTCGCAGATCCAGGAGGGGACGGTTAAGGAATTAAATGTTGTTTTAAAGGCAGATGTGCAAGGTTCCCTAGAAGCGCTGCAGGATTCGATCCAAAAGATTCCTTCAGATGAGGTTAAGGTCAAGTTTATCCACACGGGTATCGGTGATATCAATTCATCAGACGTCATTCTGGCGTATGCCTCAAATGCCATCATTATCGGTTTCCATGTCCAGACGGATTCTCGCGCCCAGGAGGAATTGGAAAAACAGGAAGTAGATGTCCGCCATTATCGCATAATTTATGATGCTGTCAATGATGTCCGTAAGGCCCTGGAAGGTTTGTTGGAACCTAAAAAGAAAAGAAAATTTCTCGCTCGCATCGAGGTGCGGCAGGTTTTTAAACTTAGCAAAGCTGGGTTGATCGCCGGTTGTTTTGTACTCAAGGGGCGGGTGCCAAGAAAGGCGCAGGTTGATGTGATTCGTGATGACGAGACTATTTATACCGGCCAGATAAGTTCCTTAAAGCGTTTTAAGGATGATGTTCGTGAGGTTCAAGAAGGGTATGAGTGCGGCGTGGCATTGGACCGCTTTACGGACTATCAGGCTGGGGATATTTTCGAGGCCTTTGAGCTTGAAACGATCGAGCGTAAACTCTAAGACTAATGACAAAAAAACAAAAGAAGAGAATTTTTAGCGCCATGCGGCCTACTGGGAAACTGCATCTAGGCCATTTGGTCGGTGCGCTAAAAAATTGGGTCAATCTGCAAGACGAATATGAGTGTATTTATTGCGTTGCCGACTGGCATGCCCTCATGGGGGAATATGAAAACAGCCAGGCCCTAAATGGATACATTCATGACATGATCCTTGATTGGTTGGCCTGTGGTATTGACCCTCAAAGGTCTATCATTTTTATTCAATCGCAGCTTCCTCAACATTTAGAATTACAAATGATTTTATCTTGTATTACACCCCTCGGTTGGCTGGAGCGCAACCCAACCTATAAGGAGCAACTTCGCGAGATCAAGACCCGAGACCTCCAGACCTATGGTTTTTTAGGTTACCCTGTTTTGCAGGCGGCTGATATCCTTTTATATAAAGCTCAGGCTGTACCCATCGGTGAGGACCAGCTACCGCATGTTGAGTTAACGCGTGAGATTTCCCGCCGGTTCAATCACATTTTTAAGTCTGACATTTTACCGGATTGTGAAGCGATCTTAACGCCCGTCCCACGTCTTCTGGGAACGGACGGGCGTAAAATGAGCAAGAGTTATAAAAATACGATTGATTTGTCTGCATCTGAGGAGGAGATTATCAACAAGGTCAAGAGTATGTTTACGGACCCCAAGCGTATTAAAAAGAGTGATCCCGGACACCCTGAGAGGTGCAACGTTTATAGCTATTATGGGGTGTTTGCTCCTAAAATGTGCAGCGAGGTCAACCATTGGTGTCAAGGAGCCTCCAAGGGGTGCACCGAATGCAAAATGATTTTAGCTGATAAGCTATTAGAAATGCTTAAGCCTATCCGTGATAAGCGCAAGACTCTCGAGAAGGATAAGGCCTTAGTGCAAAAGATCATCATAGAAGGCCTGGATAAAGCAAGGGCTATTTCTGAAAAAACCATGAATGAAGTTAAAGGGGCCGTTTTTCATCATGAATTATAAAGTCAAACTTGATATATTCGAAGGGCCGCTGGACCTTTTATTGTATCTAATCAAGAAGAATGACATGGATATTGCAGATATTCCTATTGCCCAGATCACCGAACAGTATATGGAATACATCGAGATGATGAAAATGTTGGATTTGGAGGTGGTTGGTGAATTTTTGGTCATGGCGGCGACCCTCATGCAAATTAAGTCACGTATGCTTTTGCCTCCGGATCCAACGGCTGAAGAAGAGGAAGAAGAGGATCCCAGGGCAGATTTGATGAAACGTTTGCAAGAATATAAGGTTTTTAAGGAGATAGCCGAACAGCTTAAGGAAAAGGCTCGCTTAAGGCAGGATCTATATCCACGTCATGTAGATCCTCAAACACTCGAAGAGATGAAGGACGATGCCAGGGAAGTTTATTTTGAAGCAAATTTGTTTGATTTGATTAATGCTTTCACGCAAGCACTTCGCAAGGTCAAAAAAGAGAACACCTACACCATTAAAGAAGAAGAGTTCACTGTAGAAGATAAGATCCATGAAATTTTACATACCCTTCTTAAAAAACAGATTGTTAACCTAAATGAATTTTTCTCCCAAGCCAAAAGTAAGATTGAGGTCATTGTGACTTTCATGGCCATTCTAGAACTTATTCGACTTAAAGAGATTAAGGCCATGCAGAAAAGGGCATTTGCGGATATTGAGGTTATGCGCAATAAGGATAATGTTGTCCCTGAAACCACAGAATAGACGATATGGCTGAAGAGCGCAAAAGATTGATTGTTAATCAGGAAACAGAAGAAGACAAGATCATCAGCTTGTCTCTTCGTCCCAAAAAACTGGATGAATTTGTCGGTCAAAAGGATTTGATCGAAAGTCTTAAGGTCTCCATAACGGCTGCCCAGCAGAGGCAGGAACCTTTGGAGCACATGTTATTTTCTGGCCCGCCCGGGTTAGGTAAAACCTCATTGGCTTATATCATTGCCCACGAAATGCAAGCTCGGATCACGATTACATCCGGGCCAGCGATTGATCGCGCAGGGGATTTAATCGGGATTCTGACCAATTTGGAACGGGGAGATGTTTTATTTATCGATGAAATCCACCGCCTGTCAAAGGTCGTAGAAGAATTTCTGTACCCGGCCATGGAGAATTTTAAGATTGATTTTGTGGTCGATAAGGGGCCTTACGCACGCACCATTAATTTTAACCTGAAACCTTTTAGCATAATTGGGGCAACCACCAGAAGTGGTTTGTTGGCCTCACCCTTGCGGGATCGCTTTGGCATCTTTCATCATTTGGATTTTTATGGTCCAACGGAGTTAAGTGAGATCGTCAAACACTCAGCGGATAAGCTTTCTGTTGTGATTGATGATGAGGCCGCCTTGAGCATTGCCCAACGCGCCCGGGGTACGCCTCGCATTGCGAATAGGTTACTTAGACGTGTTAGGGATTACGCTCAGGTTAAAACGGATAATGGTGATATAAATACGGCCATCGTCATGAAAGCGATGGCAACCTTGGGGATTGATTCACAAGGTCTAGATGACCTGGACCGGCGGCTCCTTCATATCATCAGTGGGCAGTATAAAGGAGGGCCGGTGGGGATTGAGACCCTGGCGGCAACATTGAATGAAGAGGTTGATACGATTGTCGATGTAATTGAGCCATATTTGCTTAAGACTGGGTTTTTACGGCGTACTTCGCGTGGACGCGAACTGACCAAGCAGGCATTCGAGCATTTGAAAGGAACGATTCCCCTCACAGAAGAAGTCCAAAATAAACTTTTCTGATCACGCCAGCCTTTTAGGTTGCGCTTTCTTTCGCACAGTATGTTTGTATGAATGATTTAGCTAAAATTCTTGTGATTAGTGGCATTGCTATTTTGTCTGCAGGATTAATATTGTTGGCGTTGAATAAAATCCCGGGTTTTGGACGTTTGCCAGGGGATATTATCATCAAGCGAGAGAATTTTACGTTTTATTTTCCTTTAATGACGTCTATAATTATCAGCATTATGTTGAGTCTGTTTTTTATTTTTTTTAACCGCAAATGAAAAATTTTTATAGGATTATTCTTTTAATATTTTATCTCAATGCCGGGGTGAGGTGTTCTTTTGTTCCCCATAAACGCCCTTGTGATTACATCGAGCCATGCATACGGGTACTAATCATGAAAGATGCCAAGGAGCTTCTGGTAAAGTCCAGAGGGACTTATGAGGTTATTGATTTGGAATCGAAACAAGTCGTGGATAATGGCCGTTCTTCTCATTTTATGCGAGTGTCTTTACAAGGCGACAGGATTTGCATTGAGAATGATTGTTTTGTTGCCAAGGCCGGCTTACGCATCAAGCCATCGAGGTATTTTTCTGTCATGCGCGGGAACCAGGAACGTCGCTTTAGAGGGATGCTTAATGTCCTGAAAACTAGCGACCATGATGGCCTCTTGATTATTAATCGTCTTGGGCTGGAGGACTATCTTAAGGGCGTTTTGCCGCATGAGATATCCGAGCGATGGCCACTGGCCGCGATCAACGCACAGGCGGTCGCTGCACGTTCGTATGCCCTCTATCAGATGTCATTAGGAAAAGAAAAGTTATTTGATTTGACTGCGGATATTTATTCCCAGGTTTATGGTGGATTAAGTGCAGAGCATTACCGTACCAATATAGCCGTCGAACGCACTCGAGGTGAGGTTTTATATTATAGCGGTGCCATTTTACCAGCCTATTTTCATGCGACGTGTGGGGGGCATACCGAAGATGCGAGTCAGATGTGGCGGTATTCTGACTTACCTCCTTTAAGAGGTGTGCCGTGCCCATTTTGCACTTTGTCCCCGCACTACCATTGGCAGAAGACCATTCCGTTGCAAGAAATTGCCGATACATTAAAGGATGCAGGCCATGGGTTAACGAAGCTCACCATGATAGAGATCCTTGATCGCAATGATAGCCAGCGTATCAAGGAGATCAAATTCACGGATGTTTCGGGGAAGAGTATTGTATTAACAGGCAAGGCGTTTAGGAATCTTTTTGGCCCGAATGTCATTCGGAGTAATCAATACCGTCTTTCCTTGATAGACAATACGGCAGAATTTAAAGGCCTTGGATGGGGCCATGGTGTTGGCCTGTGTCAATGGGGGGCATTAGGCATGGCGCGTAAGGGTTATACTTACAAAGAGATTTTGACATATTATTATCCAGGAGCCGAATTGACTTTTAAAAAATGAAACTTTCGGATTTTGATTACACCCTTCCAGAAAAATTGATTGCTCAATATCCCTTGCCACAAAGGCAGGCATGTCGACTCATGGTCATTGATCGTAAAAAAGAGACTATGCGACATGATTTTTTTTCGAATATAACTGAAGTTTTGCCTCGTCATTGTCGCCTTGTTCTTAACAATTCGAAGGTAATGCCTGTTCGTTTACTTGGTCAAAAAGCCACCACAGGGGCTAAATTCGAGATCTTTTTATTAAGAAGGTTATGGGATGGTCATACCTACCAGGTCTTGATGCGTCCATTAAAAAGGGTCAAGAAAGGCGACATCATTAAATTTAATGGTTCCAAGCTAACGGCACGCATTATGGATATTGAGAATCGCATTGTGCGTTTCAACCGCAGGGATATGGACAGGCAGATGGAGGCCATCGGCCATATGCCCTTGCCGCCCTATATCCGCCGCGAGGATAATGCAGATGATCGTACATTGTATCAGACTGTTTATGCCCGGCACAAAGGGTCTGTCGCAGCCCCTACCGCAGGTTTGCATTTCACTAAAGAAGTTTTGGGACACCTAAGAAATAAAGGCCATAAGGTTGAATATGTTACCTTGCATATAAATTACGCGACTTTTAAACCTGTTGAGGTGGAAGATATCAGCCAGCATAATATGCACCACGAACAGTATTCGGTCTCCCCAGCGACCTGGCAACGCATCAAGCAGGCCAAAGTGAATGCGGAAAAGATTATGACTGTGGGGACTACATCGACCCGTGTTCTTGAGTCAGTTGCCCTTAGTGGTCAATTGAGAGGGGATACAAATCTTTTTATCAGCCCTGGCTTTGACTTTAAAATCGCGGATGTGCTTTTAACAAATTTTCATTTGCCCAAGAGTACATTATTGATGCTCGTCTCGGCGTTTGCGGGGACGGATTTGATCCGGCATGCCTATGCGCAAGCCATAAGGAAAAAGTATCGATTTTTTAGCTATGGCGATGCCATGGTGATTCTTTAAATATAATCTTTTATTCGTGATGTATGGTCGTAATTTTGAGAAAACATTCTTGAATCGATAATGAAATTTATATTGAATAAAACAGATACGAAAACAAAAGCACGGCTGGGAAAACTGGTAACTGCCCATGGCGAAATTAACACTCCATTTTTTATGCCGGTCGGTACCAATGCAACAGTAAAGGCAACGTCACACGAAGAGCTCTTAGCGTGCGGCGCTCAGATTATTCTATCTAATGCGTATCATTTGTACTTAAGGCCGGGCATGGAAATTATTGAGAAATTCGGCGGGCTGCATAAATTTATGGCATGGGATAAACCGATCCTAACAGATAGTGGTGGCTATCAAGTCTTCAGCCTGGCCAAATTAAGAAAATTGAGTGATGCGGGTGTGATATTCCAGTCACATATTGACGGCAGCCCTCATAAATTTACCCCTGAGGATGTAATGAATATTCAGATGACCTTGGGGTCGGATATGATCATGCCTTTGGATGAATGCGCGCCATACCCCTGCGCATTTGAACCGGCAAAAAAGGCCATGGAACGAACAACGTTATGGGCCAAGCGGTCACGAATACATTTTGATGAGCGCGCCGTTAGGCTAGAAAATAAAAATCAAATATTATTTGGTATTGTCCAGGGATCAATTTATAAAGAGTTGAGGGAGCGTTCGGTCCACGAGATCCTGGACATTGGTTTTGATGCCTATGCGATAGGCGGTGTGAGCGTAGGGGAACCGGTTCCCTTGATGTTCGAAACCCTTGATTGGGTGCTTCCCTTTTTACCGAAAGAACGGTTACGTTACATGATGGGAATTGGCATGCCCGATCAGATCGTTCGCGCGGTGGGTGAGGGCATCGACATGTTCGATACATGTATCCCCACACGTTACGGGCGCAATGGCACTGCGTTTACATCTAAAGGCAGGTTGGTTATTCGCAATGCACCTTATAGCGACGATGAAAGGCCGATTGATGAGACATGCGGCTGTTTTGTTTGTCAAAAATATACACGAAGTTATATCCGCCATATGGTTAGGATTAATGAGATCATGGGGCTTAGGTTACTTTCTTATCACAACCTTTACTTTTATCTGCATTTGATGCAAAATATTCGTAGCGCTATTGCCGAGGGTCGGTTTGAGGCCTTTCGTGATAATTTTATTGAGGAATTCCAAAGTTATGATTCTCTGGATTGATCATAATAGATGATCGAATGACTGATTAAAGGAGAAGCGGCCATGAAACAAATTGTATTTTTTATGATATTGGCATGGCAGGCAACTCTGGCCTGGGGTGCCAATATTACCCTTGATTCAGGGTTGATCGTTAAAGGACGGATTATCGAACTTGGCTCAGACTATATTAAAATGGATGTTGAAGGGGTTGAGTTGACTTTTTATGCTGAAGAGATCAAAGAGGGATTTCCCAAAGTCCCTGTCAAGAAATCAGAGGCTGGTTCCAACAATATTCAATCTATACCTGTCATCAATGAAGCTAGGCCAGAGAAAAAACCGTCAGTAGATCAAGAAGAAATTTTTTCTGCGGCAAGAAAACCATTAAAAGGGGATAGGGGAAACAAAGTTGGCGAAACATGTTCTGGGGAGCCAACCATTTTTATGGGGCAAGAATTTTATCAAGAATGTTATTGTGAGGGCCTTGAATATCCCCAATTAGTAGAGGCCGGTAACCAATTCGGGATTGATGTTATCTCGGATATGGTGGCATGCACGGAACATGGTTGTCGATGTGGAGTGGTCTTGAAATGGAAACAAAAACCAAATATGGATTTACAAGATTGTGTCGCATATAAGCAAAAAGCTTTGAAGGAATTGGATTCCATAGGAAATATTAGTAAAAATTTGGCATTTTTGACATGCGGTAGCATAGCAGAAGATAATTGCATGTCTAACAAAGACCCTTTGTGGTGTTCGATGGCACAAGACAAAAATAATGAAAGAGGATTAACAGACAAAGCTGAAATGTTCAGAAATATCAAGTGTTCTATCCCTGTCGAAGAAAGATCATTTACCAAATGGGATAAATATCTGGATTGCGAGGGCATGAAGGAATATTTAAAACAGAAGTGCGATGCAGGAACAATAGTAGCAGAACAACAAAAAGCTTGCGATCTATGGACCATAGAGGAGTAAGTATACGAATATGGCACCAGTGCGAAAAATAGACATTATCACCATCTTTCCGGATATGTTTTTCCCTATTTTAGGTGAGTCAATTATTAAACGCGCCCAACAGAAGAAAAAAGTTGTCATACGTGTACATGATTTGCGTCATTATACCAAGGATAAGCACAAAAAGGTGGATGACAGGCCTTTTGGCGGGGGGCCGGGAATGGTTATGATGCCCCAGCCCTTGTTTGATGCCGTTAAAAAGATTAAGGGGCGGCGTTCAAAGGTGTATGTGATTATGACGTGTGCAACCGGCAGGAAATTGGATCATAGACTTGCTAAAAAGTTATCTCAAAAACGAGATTTGATAATTATGTGTGGTCATTATGAGGGCGTAGATGAACGTGTGCGCACGAAGTTGGTGGATGAAAGTGTATCTATTGGTGATTATGTTTTGACCGGTGGTGAATTGCCGGCCATGGTCATTATTGACGCCTTGGTGCGTCATATCCCAGGTGTTTTAGGTAAAAAGGAATCACTTTTAGATGAATCCTTCGAAAAAGGCCTGCTTGAATACCCTCAATACACCCGTCCTGCTATTTATCAGCGAATGAAAGTGCCTTCCGTGCTTTTATCTGGTCATCATAAGCATATTACTGCTTGGCGAACGAAGCAGTCTCTTGCACGTACCCGCAAGCAGCGACCAGATTTGCTGCAATAAAAATTTTTTAGCTAGGTTTTATATATTCTCTTCTTTATACTATTAATATAAGAATTAATTGCAATATATTTTTATGGGGAATTTTATTCAAAACAAAGGTTGGTCCCCATTTTTTTATGATATACTGAAAGGGCTTTTAAATGTCTTAATGTTTAAGGTGTTTTTTCATGATAAGACTTAAAAAACGTATCCGCACCATTATATCGTTAAATCTTCTTATAGCCTTTCCCATTAGCCTGTGGTTAACCTACGCGCAATTTAAAGCCCCCCTTGTTGAGATCCTGCAGCAGCGATTTTGGCACTATCGACTGTTCGGATTGATCGCAAATCTTCTTCAAGGACCTGTTTACCGTTTTTCAACTTGTTTCCTAGGTATCAGTATTGCGCTTAGTATTGTGTGGCTGTTGGCAACGTTATTATTTTCTAAATTTAAGCTGTTGCAAACAAAAGGGGGGCACGAATTTTTACAGGCAGCAATAAGAAAACTGGCGTTTGGTATCCTGTTAATCCTACTAGGAATTAATCTGGTTTTATGGCTTAGACCCATGTTAATGAAGCCGAAAGGGCCTAATGTCGTATTAATAGGGATAGATACCCTGCGTGCAGATCACCTTTCGTGTTATGGCTACAAGCGTTTGACAACCCCTACCTTGGATGCCTTGGCTCAAGAGGGTGTTCTCTTTAAGCAAGTAATGAGCCATATCCCCTCGACCACAGCTAGTTTTGCATCAATCTTGACCTCTAAAAAACCGATTTCTCACGGGGTTTTACGCAATAACACTGAAGGCTTCGCGTTGGATGATTGGCATGTGAGCTTGGCTGAAATTTTGAAAAACGAAGGGTATGCGACCGCCGCCTTCGTCAGCGGGTGGACCATGAAAAAGAATGGGAATCTCGATCAGGGTTTTGATGTTTACGGGGATCAATTCGCTGTGGGCAAGGTTAGATCCGGGGATAGGAGAGCCGGGGAAGTGAACCAAAAAGTCTTTGATTGGCTGAAACAACACCACAATGAAAAATTTTTCCTTTTTGTTCATTATTTTGATCCCCATCGCAATTATGATCCACCAAAATCTTTTAAGCATGTTTTTGATCCCCAAGATGGGGTCACAGACTTATCTGTTATCCAGGATCCTGAAAAAAGGAAAAACCCTAATTTCCCGCTATGGTTGATCAGTCAATATGACGCTGAGATACGATATTGCGACCACGAGATCGGCACATTGATGAAGAAACTCGCTGAATACGGCATCAAGGACGACACCCTTATCATCGTTACCTCTGATCACGGAGAGACCTTGATTGAACATTTTCGCTGGTGGGACCACGGGCGTTTTGTGTATGATGAACAGATCCACGTTCCTCTGATTTTCTGGTATCCTAAATTAATGCAGAATAACGAATTCAATTGCTTAGTAAGGTTGATTGATATTTTTCCTACAATATTAAATGTCTTGGATATCTATTTTGTCAAAGATATTGAGGGCCGCTCTTTGGTGCCGGTTATGAAAGGGAATAAAGCGGGAGTCACGGAGTGGATTTTTTCGGAAAGCGCCAGGGGAGACACCCGGATCTTTAAAGATGATATAGAAGGCGTTAAGGGTAAGAAATTTTCAATTCGAAAGAAGAACTGGAAATTGATCTGGGTCCCCAAGACCACAGGGGTATATTACGAACTTTATGATCTTAAAAAAGATCCTAATGAACTGGTTAATTTATGGGGCCAGAGTCCTAACGTCGAGGCCAACCTCAAACAGTTATTGGATGCCTACGTTGCGAACTATAAAAGCTCACCGTATTATGTGAGAGGTATCGAAACCAAACGTCCTGAAAAATTCACTAAGGACGCTAAGCTAATGGAAGTCTTTAAGGCATTAGGATATCTTCAATGAATTTTAAGTTTTGATGGTATGAATCATTCCTTTCGTCAGCGATAAGATAATTAACAAGTCTAACGGAAGCAGGGTGGTATGATCAATGTGTCGGCCTTTTGGGCGGCTCAAAAACAACAATATTCTTTGTGGCTATTGGCAGGCATTCTTATCGTAGCTGCCGGATTGCGTCTGCCTATGCTTTCCCAGGTCCCGAGTGGGTTTTATTGTGACGAAGCCAGCAATGGATATGATGCTTATTCGATCTTGATGACTGGCCGTGACCGTCATGGGAAATTTTTGCCGTTATTCCCCAAAGCTTTCGGAGAATATAAGGAAGGCGCTAATATTTATTACAGCATTCCATTTATTGCCCTTTTCGGGTTAAACGAATGGTCCGTACGCATGTACTCAGCGGTGATTGGTTTGTTGACGATTGGCCTGCTTTATTTACTGGTCAAAGAGGCCTTTGACACAAAGACGGCCCTGGCAGCGGCATTATTCTTGACTGTGAGCCCCTGGCATATGCATTTTAGCCGTGTGGCCCTTCAGTGCATTTTATTTCCCTTGCCTTTCTGTGCGGCCCTTTTGTTCTTTTTAAAGGGCATAAAGGGAGCAGTCAAAAATTTGTATATAAGTATTGCCTTTTTTTGCCTGAGCCTGTGGACGTTTTTTCCAGCCCGGGCTTTTGTTCCGGGCTTTTTTCTCGTCTTGGTATGCCTTTACGCCAGAGAGCTTTGTCGATTAAAGAAGCATGCCGGTATCGCCATGGGGATATTTATTGTTGGTTTAATTCTGTTTATGTTATTTTGGTTTTCGCCGCAGGGCACGGTCAGAATGAACCAGGTTAAGAATTTTGAGCTGGCTAAGAATGTTCGAAATTATTTTACTTATTTTAGTCCATCATTTTTATTCTTAAGAGGAGATCGGAATCTCAGACACAGCATGCCTTTCGGCGGTGAGTTGCAGTTGTTTGAGGTCATCACAGTCTTGATTGGATTAGGAGTCCTGTTGGTCAGAGTCAGGAAGAAAGAAAGCCGACTGTTTTTGCTGTGGCTGATTTTATTCCCATTTCCGGCCATGTTTTCGTATACCTCGGCAACACGTTCGTTCTCTGGAGCTCTGATCCTGGCTGTTATCTCGGGAGTAGGGTTTACGTTTTTAGCTTCTTTATGGCGCACAAAGCAGGCCAAGAAAATATTTTATGCCCTAAGCCTGATGGTTATTTTTATAAGTACTGGAATTTACGCTCACCATTATTTCATTGAGTATCCGCGTAAAAGCGCCTATCTGTGGCAATACGGTATGCGCGAGGCGATCATGTTCACTCAAAAAAGTGCCTGTGAGCGTATTATTATCAGCAATCAATGGGGTGAAAAGACCCTGCATCAGGCCTATATTTTTGTGTTGTTTTTTACGCGATATGATCCGCACATATTGCAGAGAGATGTCCCGAGGATTCATCCCTGGGGGAGGGGGAAATTTGGGAAATACCACATCTTAAGGGTTCCAGAAGACCTGGATGTCCCTCAAAAATCCTTGTTGATCACAACACCTTCGGAATTGAAAAGCCTTCCCAGCAACAAATATGATTGGGAGACACGCCATGTTATTAAAGGCCCTCGAGGAAAAGAATTATTGAAAATAATTGAAATTTGTAATAAGAAAATCAATTAGACTCAATCTGTTTTATTCTCTTCAAGACACGTGTTCGCGACTAAAAATCCCGGTCCTAGATATTGAATAGTAGATGAAAATGTTGCCATGAATCGAATCAAATCTGAAATAACAAAAATTTTAAATACCTTATTAAGGCCTTTAATGCTGACTACCCTAGGCAGAGGATTGCGTAAGTTTTGTCCCTTTTTAAGGGCGTGGTGTCCTGTATTCCCTAATAGGATTATTATTTTATCCGATGGTAATGTCACAACCTGCTGTCGGGATTGGCGGGGCGATAATGTATTCGGCTCTATTTACAGCCAGGACATTGATGATCTTTGGCGCGATCACGTTAATAAGATTGTTTGTGGAGATCTTTGGGATTTGAAAATGTGCCAAGAATGCATTGGGGGGAAAACCGGTATCATGATGTCGTGGCCCTTTAGATATAAGGCCTGGCGTTCCCTTCTCAGCAAGCCGTATCCATCTACCCTTCAGATCGAGGTTATGGCGGCGTGTAATTATGCCTGTTGCGGTATTCATAAATTGACACAATATCGAAAGTTTTTAAAAGCCGATCTCAATAAGGCTTTTGAGCAAATCAAACCATGCCTCAATAAAATTGAGCGATTATTGTTATTCAATGGGGGGAGTCATTATTGCATGATGGATTTTGTGAGTTTGTTCATAAGTGCCGCATCGAATCAGATAAACTTTATATGCTTCTTTCCACCAATGGCTCATTGATGGATGAAAACATTTCGCAATGTTTTGTTGAGCAAAAGGTGAATGAGGTCGTTGTTTCGATACACGGTGGTCCGGGAACAGAAAACATGTTGAGATATTCTAAATGCGGCGCGGACTATCAAAAAGTGTTGGAAAATACTCAACAATTAATTGAGATTCGCAATTGCAGTAATTCTAAATACCCCATAGTAAAGGTTAAAACTGTTTTATTTGACTGGAATGATACCGATGAATTAATGAACCAATTGAGGAAAGATACACAAAAAATTGGAGTCGATCATTTATATTGGGTCCTTGATTGGGAAAAAGGTGGCCTATCTCATTCTTCGAAACGTTTTACACAAAATAGCAAAGAACTGGACACACTCATTGAAAAAGATGAATATAGAATATTTTAGGAATAGACCTATCCAATGGGCGAACATTATATCATTCTAATGACGTCATCGATGAGGCTAAAACATTAATAAAAGACGGAGGCCTTTGTTATGAACAGAATAATTATAAGCCAATTCCTCTTCGTTTTTATTTTCTTTTCTTTAGCATTATCCGCCTCCGCCGATAGCATCACCCTTAAATCGGGTAGGGTTTTTGAGGGGGATATAATCGAGAAAACGGATGGGTATATCAAAATCCGAACGGAGGATGGCGTTAAAAAAGTTCCCTTTAAGTTCATTGATCCGAAGAAAAATAAAACGATCGATAGTATTGATCAGATTACCCAAGAAGAGTCATTAGAAGCTGTATCTGCAAACCCCCAGCCCAAAACCGAAATTCCGTTACTTGATCTAGGTCCGCAAGAGTCGGTACGGGTCGTTGCATCGGATGCGCGGTTAACCAGTCTGATTAGAGATTTAAAGAGTTTTAATGGGGATGTTCAAAATGATGCCGCGCGAAAAATCGGGGAGTACGAGAATAATACGGAGGCCTTAAATGCGTTGCTTGATGTGCTTGATGATCGTGATGTGAATACCACGGCGATCAATTCGATCGTCGATATTTGCCGGGATACGATTGTCTTGGATGAAGCCAGTCCTGAAAAATTCAAGAATATTATTCTGGAGCATAAGGACTCTTATATTAGTTGGAAAGCCCTGGAAACCATCGAGCGGATCGGGGATGAAAGATTTATCCCGGTATTAATGGAATTGATTGAACAGAATCAAAGACGTGATAGCCAATATGCCGGCAAGGCCCTGGGCGCGATCGCTGATCAGGGCATTGTCCCGGATTTGATCGCTCTTTTAGGATCGCCCAAGCCGGTTGTGAGCAAAGAAGAATTGGGCCGTTTTGTGAATGATGTTGAAGCGATATGGGGCCTTTTGCAGGAATGCGGGGTCATCGATGACCAAGGAAATATTGTAAACACGATGAATCTTTTTTGGGAATTCCAGGCCACGGAGCGTTATAGCCCCATTGCCACAAAAAAGCAGGCCATGGAGGTTAGCTCTCTAATTCACAAAAAAGCAGCAACGGAATCCAAGGTTTATACCCAGGTCGGGGCTGCCGAGGCGCTAAAAGTCTTGGGCGCACGATCAGCGATTCCGGCGCTTACCGAGGTGTTATTAGGCAAGGATGTCGGCCATTCGACATTGGGGAATCCACCTAAAGAGGCCGCTATCGATGCCCTGTTGGCCCTGGAAGACAAGGAGACTCTTTTTCCCAAATTGCTCAAGGCGCTTGATGATGAGGCGGAGGACGTCCGGGAAAGAGCGGCAAGGGCGCTGCAGGACTTCGGGCAGATGGACCACTCGGTCTTGATCCCGGCCCTTATCAGGAAATTTGATGACCAGCATTTCGGTGTTGTCAACTCGGCCATAGCCAGTCTGATTAATATCGGCGATAGAGCGGCATTGCCTGCGCTGAAGGAGCTTGTTTCCAAAAAAGGAAATCATCATGCGATAAGGGCTTTGGGAGAAATAGGGGATAAGAGCGCTATTGCGGTTTTGGAATCTGCCATGGCCCATACCGCTAATGCGGAAACCATAGAAAGGTGTCAGAAGGCCATTAATAAATTAAAAAATGTTCCGAAAAAGAAGGAGCCGGACTACCCCGTCCATTTCCCGGAAACAAAAGAAGGTGACATGATCAAAGCGGCTCATCAGAAGATTGAGCAAAAACATGATATGGATGGGTATGCCCAGGCCTTGTCGCACGAAGACCTTTATGTCCGGGCTGCCGCTATTATTGGTATAAAGTCTTTTAGCGAACCTCTTTATTCTTTTAAACTGCCGCCTCGACCCACTCCAGAAATTATGGACCGTTTAGCTGAAATGGCTTTAAAAGATGAGCCATTGGTAAGTATTGAGGCTTCTAGTGCATATATACAATGGCCATATCTAATGAAGAAAGAAACTCTAATGAAGGTTATGCAACACGCTATCATGCTTCTTGCTCATCAAAATGAACATGTCCGCAAACGGGCCCTGGACCTTGTTGAGGAAATTGCCTTGCATTCACCTCATGAATTTACCCAAATCGAGTCTTTTGGGGATCAGTTCATTGAGGCCCTTCTTGATCAACTGGAAAACATTACCGATGAAGAAGTGCGCTCAAAGCTCAGGTCTTATATCGCCGCTGCATCCTTTAATTGCTACAGCCAAAAGGCCTTGGATTTTATGCTTAAGGATTTTGATGAGCATCCTGCGGATTATGAGCGCTACAATCCGTATGGCTTGATCGTTAAGTTGGACGTCAGAGAGTACATCCCCTTTATTAAACAAAAGTTTAAAACGTCGCCTGCGTCACATCAGCCTGGGTTTATGGCTGTTTTGACGGCCTTGAAAGAAAATATATTTGAGGAGGATGATTTATCCTCTCCGTATAAATGTCTCGTGAATTTTTTTCGGGCGATCGAAGATCGGAAATTAAAAAAGGCCCGTAGCATGCTGGATGGCTCAAGGCTCGATGCCAGCGCTAGGGATGCGATTATTGAGGATCACAAAGATCTTTTTAAGCGGATTAGCCGTTTTGAGGTCAATTATAATTTTATGGAAGAGCCTTTTTTCTCTGAGGGTATTACTTGTGATCTTCGAGAAGGGTATGCAATGAAAGATGAAGGACAGTGCCTGGAAGATGTGTACTTGATGCCGATAGATTTTCCCGACAATGTTGTCAGGTATTTTCTCAAACAAAAAGACGATGGCACATTTATGATTCACGAGATCAAGGAAAGGCTGCGGCCGGCGGCCCAAAAAAAAGCCAGGCCGGTTATCAATATTGCCCCGGAACCGATTCGGAATTCAGGCCGGAGGGCAAATCGGCCGTCCAAGATAACGCCGCAGAATATTAAATTTGATGCTCAAAATATTAAATCGATCTTGCGGACCATGTCCACCTCAGCGGAAACGTACATGACCTGTAATAATGTGTATCCGTCAAAGGTGGAAGATCTTTTGTATGATAAAACCCCGTATATTAACCGAAGGTATTGTGATGAAACCATTGACGGCTATAGATTTCAATGTGATTTTTTATCATCCGGCTATACAATAAAAGCTGTGCCGGTTGAAGGCAATCTCGGGTTAGCGACATACCTCATTAAAACCGGGGGGTATCTAGTCACGGAATAAAGGGGATGGGGGAGGGGATAATGATGAAGGAAAAAGTTTTGTTGTTTTTATGCCTGTTTTTGCTTGCCACTAGAGTTGAGGCGCAAGAAGGCCTTCAAAATGAAAAGAAGGTTGCTAGCGTCGCTTCGCCTTTTAAATTGTCGATCCAAAGCGATAAAGAGGTGTACGGTCCGGATGACGCCGTTAATATCACCTTCACGCTCGAAAATGTTTCCACAGAGGATCAAAGTTTTTATAAAGGTAAAATAGATTTCGACGTAACGGATGCTCAGGGGCAATTTTTGGAAACATATAGTTTGCATACAAGTTGTAGCGGCTTTTTTAGTTCGATTTATCCTTCAGAATATTTTACTCTGAAACCTAACGAAACCTGGGGGGAAAAGGAGCTTTTGGGGCATGTCCGTTTTGATGAAATTTGGGACCATTGGGGTTTCAAAGGGGATTTAGGACGAATATTTAAGTATTGTGGTGTGGTCCTGAGGGATGAAAGGAACCGTTCATGCCCGTTTTTTTATATGCCGGAAAAAGATAATAAAAATGAATTATTCATTCGCGCCCGATATTGTCCGGCCGACCCCAACCCCTATGATTATGATGCGCAAACCTGCCAAAAAAACCAGAAAGAGCTTCAACAATGGGGGCAGGGGGATTTTTCATCCGTTGGTTTAGGTATGCGGGGGATACCTGATCTGAATGATTATTGTCAAAGACGTGATTTTTTAAGCCAGCCGGCCTGGCAGGGTTGTGTTGACGCCGAAGTGATTAGGATTCAGCTTGAGGATACGGCCATGCCTGATGGCAAACATAAATTGGAGGGGGTCGAATTTACTAAGGAGCGTCTGTTTAAAGACGGAATGCTGCACGGAGAGGCTTATGATTATTATAAAACAGGGGAAATGGCCGGAGAGTTTGTTTTTGAGAGCGGTAAATTGAATGGAGATGCCAAATTTTATTTACCCAACGGGAAATTGAATCAGGTTATGTCTTTTAAGGATGGTCAGCTTGACGGGGCTGCGACTCTTTATTTTGACGACGGAACTGTTGAAAAGCAGTCGTTGTACAAAGACGGGCAGCAGCAGGGCAAGGAAATGTTCTTCCGCCAGACCCGGGAGGGGAGGCGTTATCTTGAGTCAGTTGGGATTTATGTAAATGGGCAAAAGGAAGGGATATTTAAGATATTCAATAATCAGGGAAATTTGAAGGGGGTGAAGAATTATAAAAACGGGGAGTTGGATGGCAAGACCCAGTGGTTTTTCTCTGATGGTAAGCTCGCAAGTGAGGCTGTCTATGAAAAGGGTAAGGGCTGCCTTTTCATGAAAAGTTATTATCCCAACGGTCAGATAAAAATAGAAAGAGAATATGATCATAATCCCGAGTCCGCAACAATGAATTTTGTCCGTTCAGTAAAGCAATATGATTTGGACGGCAAACTTTTATTGGATCATGAGTACTTTTGTCCAGAGAATGTACAGGATAATCGTAAGTATGATGATGCTCAGCCGATCATGGTAAGCCTTTTTCTTGATCAGATCGAAGTAAACCCGGACCATATCCAGATTATTTTAAAAGATGATTTTAAGCAAAATATCCGCACGGATGATTATAAACTCAATTCCGGTTTTAGAGATAAAACATTGATCATCCCGCGCCGGGAGGGTTTTGAGGCCTTTAATCCGATCTTTTGTTTCGTACAGACAGAGGCAACCAAGCCTTATGCCTCGAGCTTTGAGTCGCATGTGGCTGAGAATTTCAAGGAAGGATATCGTTATTATTGCCTGAAGCTGGAAAAGATCCGCGACAATTTTGCCAAGGGCGAGGATAATCATGCCCGCTTTGTTTTTGAAAGTCAATTGCCAGGTGGGGTTGCTCAAGGCAGTTCATATTTTTATGTGGATGGGATCTATAAAAGTTTTCTTAAATGCAATGGAAACGGGGCGCAAAAGAAATCGGCGTTAGGCTCACAGGTTGCCTATGAGGGAAAAATTGATGAGGAGTTGCCGAGCAACGAGTTTAGGGAATATGACGCATATTTTGGTGGCGGTCCAGAAGCATCGCAGCTGGAGGATATCATAGCTTGCGAGGATGACTGCGAAATGGATGGTGAAAAAATGTGTGATGGTAATTTTACCCGGACGTGCGGTCATTATGATGAGGATGCCTGCCTGGAATGGGGGCCGCTGAGGTATTGCCCGGATAATTCCATTTGTCAAAACGGTGAATGTATAGCTCCGGATGTTGAGATCCATGCCGGGGAGGTCCCTAGAGATGAAAAACCACCAGTTTCAGGTGGGCTAGTCTGCAATGGTATTTATTATAAGGGCCAAAATATAGGTTGTTTTAATAATAAATTTTATGAGGCGTATCCTTACGAAACCTATACCAGAGCGGGATGGCTTTGCGCTGATGATGAAGACTGCGATCCAGAATATCCGTATTGTTTTGATCATACATGCAGGATTGATCGTCCTTACTACAATCTTGATATTGAGATCAATACCCCGGTATCAGTGCCGCTTGAGACTGATTTTAAGGTGCAGGTGACGTTGACAAATAATAATGAAGATATCGATTTGGATTTAAGCATTGATCGGGTCGAATTCCACCATTTCATAGAATATCCTTTGGTATGGAGCACCGGTGGCGGCAAGCCCGATAGCCGTAACCCTAATGAGACGGATTTTATTATTAGGGCTGGCGAAACAAAAGAGTATGAATTTGTTTTTAACTCGGGACAGGATATTACCTTCAGGGCAGGCGTTGCCATGCATATCCACCAGCCGCGCACAAGCGGCTGTGTTCAGTCCCAGCCGATTATTGTTTATGATCCGCAAAAACCCACTGACCGGTGCAATGATATCATGTATAACAGCCGCTATGCTGAATGCTATGATGATGTCCTTTATATCGCCGGCTCTGGTATTTGTCGTTCGGAGAAGGATTGCTTTGCCTCTAGTTGTTTTCAACGTTACTGCCTTGTGCCGGGTGCTTTTAAGGAAGGATGGGAGCCTAAAGGTGTTTATCGGGGTGGCCTGGTTGCTTTATTTTTGACAGATGATGAATCTGAAAGACAACGGCAAAAGAAATATTATGATATACAAAAGACTGCTGATCAAGCCAACGTATGGTTCCAGGAGGAGATTGCCTTAAGAAAGTTGGATGATTTTCAGATAAAATTTGAGCCGTTAGAATGCCCACAAATAAATTACCACGCTTTTTTTGATATTCTTAAGAGCCATGAGGGGGCAGGCCACCTGACTGTGTTTGAAGATGTAGCAAAATTATGTGAGATTGATCGCAATCAATATCCGCTTTTGGGCTTTCGCTGGATAGTAGGGGGGGGACAAAACGAAAATGAGCTTGTTAAAGCCTTACATGCAGCTGCTGTCTCAATTGGGGGCGGCGCCAACTATTATGGCAAGGGCCTGTTTAACAGTTTTATGGGTGAGGGGAATCAATTTCCTTATGTTATCAATACAACCATGCAGGCCTTTGGCATGCGAAATTTTGGCCGCCACCGCGATCCCAGGGATGCCGGCAAAGAATATATTTGGCGGGATTGTTACCTTATGGGCCTTAAGGCCACCAGTAAATATCTTTCTGCGCAACATGTGCCTTTGTGTGACCTGGAGGCAGTTCAGGCGGGTTGGATGGTCCCGCCCTTGGCCCCTTCTCCTAAAAAGAATTTCTTGGATTCAAGTTTTAATGATGGGAAATGGGATGCCGATACGAAGAAGGATCTAGTTAAGGATGCTGTCAAAGTAAGTCCTGATAAAGCCTCCTGGATTAGATTCGAAGACTCTGAGTTGGGTTTTGTGATGTATTATCCGAAAGAGATCCATCTTGTTGCGCAAGGAGTCCCGCCTAATAAAATGCCGGGCGATAGAAGCAAGGAGTTGCGCTTTGTTTGCTCCCGTCAGGATATCCATCCTTACCGCTCACTTTCTTTTGCTATTTATCCTGATAAAAAGATGGAGGAGATTGCTAAAGATGAGGGGATTCCCCGGATTCCAAAGCGTGGCGAGACGGTAGGTCAGAAAGGGCAAGGCGCGATCCTTAACATGTGGACAAGAACCAAAATTGAAAATAAAGATGCGATTAAAATGGAGCAATTAATCGATGAAGAGCTTTTTGAAGTTAAGTATATATTTGATCGCCTCAAGGTCGATTGTTTTGTTGGAGCCTGTTTTGATGAGGAGTTAGTTGAAAGCATGATAACTTCATTTAAATATTATAAACGAGAGGATCAGAAAAAAATTCTGATACTATTAATCTGTGGTCTTGCCTTTGGTATGGTTGCCATTATAATGTATCGCCTCAAAAAGAAATAAAGCAGAGGGTTTAATTTTTAATTATGAAAAACAAGCTTATCCGCAACTTAAGTTTGCTTGATGTGTTTTGCCTTTCCTCGGGGGCGATGATCAGCTCAGGCATATTTATTCTTCCTGGGCTGGCTTATGGCCAGGCCGGTCCGCTTGTTTTTATATCTTATTTATTAGCAGGCCTGCTGGCCCTGTTAGGCACCCTGAGTGTCATTGAGCTCTCGACCGCCATGCCCAAGGCTGGGGGTGATTATTTTTTTATAACGCGCAGCTTGGGGCCATTGGTCGGCACAATGTCATCCTTTTTAAGCTGGAGTGCCTTATGCCTTAAATCAGCCTTCGCGATATTTGGTATCGCTGAAATACTTTTTGTCACGATGGGATTCCCCGTCATGATTTCGTCATTTCTTCTTTGTTGTTTTTTCGTGACCTTGAATATGTTGGGTGTTAAAGAAGCTACGAAATTTGAGGTATTATTAGTGTTAATCCTGTATGGGATCATGTTGTTCCTTGTTGTGATGGGTATGGGAAAATTCTCGATCGATCATTTTCAGCCTTTATTACTATTCGGATTTAATAGGGTCCTTGTAACAGCCGGGTTTGTTTTTATTTCATTCGGCGGGTTATTGAATATTGCCAGCTTGTCAGGTGAAATCAAGGACCCTGTCAAAAATATCCCCAGGGGCATGATTTTATCGCTTGTGGCCGTTACTGTTTTTTATGCCGCGATATTACTGGTCATTGTGGGGGGGCTTCCTGGAGACACGTTGGCTGCATCGTTGACGCCGGTTGCAGATACCGGGCGCGTTGTATTTGGGCAATTTGGTTATATCATTGTTTCAATCGCCGCTCTTTTAGCCTTTATCACTACAGCCAACGCAGGCATCTTGTCTGCATCGCGATATCCTCTGGCTTTAAGTGAGGATAAATTATTGCCAGACATTTTCGGCAAACTAGCCGGACCCAAAAAGTCACCGATCCTGGCAATCTTGCTTACGGGTGCCTTTATCTTTTTGAGCCTTTTGCTTGATCTTGAGACCCTTGTCAAAATGGGTTCTGTAGTCATTTTGACTTTGTATTTTTTAACGAATCTTGCGGTCATAATATTGCGGGAAGGCAAGATTCAAAACTACCGTCCGGCTTTTAGGGTTCCTTTTTATCCCTGGACGAACGTTGTGGCCATGATATTGTTTTTAATACTTTTAATTGATATGGGTTTTGTTGCCATCGAGATAAGTTTGGCGATCGTGGTTTTTTCCATTTTGTTGTTTATACTTTATGGGAGAAAACGGCATCAGATTGGTTATGCGTTGGTGCACTTACTTGAAAGGATCGTTGATAAGCAACTGACACACGATAACTTGGAACAGGAATTGAAGCAGGTCATCATCCATCGGGATGATTTAAAGATTGATCGTTTCCATCGTCTTGTAGATGACGCCCTTGTTATGGATATCGCTCATCATGTTGCCTTCGATGATTTTTTAATGGACCTTTCAAAAAAGGTGGCCGATGATATATCCTTAGAACAACAAGAGGTTTATGATCTGTTTAAGAAAAGGGAAAACGAAGGCTCGACAGCGTTCACTTCTTTTGTCGCATTGCCGCATATCATTATCCCTGGGGAGAATAAGTTCAAGCTTGTTATTGTTAGGTGCCGAAACGGTATTGAATTTAATCCAGAAAAAAATTCCGTTAAGGCTGTTTTTGTTTTATTCGGCACAAAGAATGAACGCGCCTTTCATCTGCAGGCATTATCAGCCATCGCTCAAATTGTTCAATCTAAACGTTTTGAGAACACATGGATGATGGCGAAAGATGATCAGCGATTGAAAGATATTGTGCTTTTGGGAGACCGCATAAGATAATAATATCGTGACCTATGAAAAATGCCAAACAATGTAAATGGTACAATGTCTGCCCGATGAAAATCTTTTACGAACAAGGTCGCCTGAAAGATGAATGGATCAAGGAATTTTGTTTTGGTGATTATTTGAAATGTCAAAGGTATAAGTTGGAAGAGAAGGGCATAGCGCATCCTGATACTATGTTGCCTGATGGAAGTGTCGACCAAAAACTCGATTGATGGTGGTCTTTTAAAAACCACTCCTTTTAAGCGGGTTATGTTAATCTAATATATCCTATTGTGTTTGAAAAAGTTTTTAATATTTCGGTTGTTCTTCACAATCGCTGCCTGTATAATCATTTTTTTAATAAAAATATTTTTACCATATTTAGAATAAAGCACTATCATTTATTATGAAAAATAAATCAACAATGCCCCAAAACGGATCATGCCGTAAGTGTCCGGCTATTTGCTGCCATAATTTGGCCTTGGCGATCGGTCGTCCGGTTAATCGAACTGAGCTCGAAGATCTTAAATGGCAATTGCATTTTAGCACAGTTAAGGTTTATATCCATGGGCATCATTGGTATCAGTGGATCAAGGGCACTTGCCGGTATCTTAAGAATAACCGCTGCACCATTTACGAAGATCGGCCTGAGCGTTGTCGTAAACATAACCCACCCAACTGCGAGTTTCATGATAAATATTATGATGTGATGTTCTCCACTCCTGAGGAGCTGGAAGAATATTGGGTTAAAAAATATCGTTCCAAACACCGCAAGGTGAAAACGGCCAGGAAAACCACTCGCAAGTCACCCAAGTAGAGATAGATCCTCTGTCTGCAAAAGCTTTGCCCTTATCATGTTTTTTTTATATAATGGTTCACAACATTAATCGATATAAATAAGGCGCATTTATGAAAGAAAAAATCAATCAGCTTTTCCAATTTGTTAAATCTGATATATGGCGCATTCGTTTAGCCAATATCAAGGGGTCGCGCTGGTTCTTGATCCGTAACCTGCGCGTTTTGCTTTTAGCCTTTCGTGGTTTTGATGAAGATAAATGTCAGCTCAGGGCCTCTGCCTTAACGTATTATTCACTTCTTTCCATTGTTCCGGTGATCGCCATGGCTTTTGGCATTGCCAAGGGGTTCGGTTTCGAACAGAGATTCGAACAGATGCTTATGAAGAACATGCAGGGGCAAGAACAGGTGGTCATGCGTATCCTTGAATTCTCACGCAATATGCTCGAAAATACAAGGGGGGGGATTATCGCCGGTATTGGTGTGGCCCTTTTGTTCTGGGCTGTGATCAAGGTTTTAGGCCAGATCGAGACATCATTTAATGATATTTGGGGTATCAAGAAGGCCCGTAGCCTTCCACGAAAGTTTGCTGATTATTTATCAATTATGCTGATCTGTCCGGTTTTGCTGATCGCCTCAAGCAGTGTGACCGTGTTGATCGCGTCACAGATCACCATGCTCGTTAATAAATTATCGTTTTTAGGCCCCATCGCCTCAGTTATCCTTTTATCGTTAAAAATATTGCCTTATGCGGTGTTGTGGGTCGTTTTTACTTTTCTTTATATTTTTATGCCTAATACCAAGGTGAATTTTAAGTCTGGCTTGATTGCCGGCATTTTGGCGGGGACACTATATCAATTGGTGCAATGGGCCTACATTACTTTTCAGGTTGGCGCATCTAAATTCGGGGCTATTTATGGCAGTTTCGCTGCCCTGCCTTTGTTCCTGGTTTGGCTTCAGTTAAGCTGGTTGGTGGTGCTGTTTGGTGCGGAGGTTGCGTTTGCCGAACAAAATGTGGATACATATGAATTTGAACCGGATTGTTTAAAGGTCAGCCAGTCTTTCAAGCAGCTCGTAGCCCTTGTCATTATGCATTCTTGCGTTCAAAGGTTCCATCGAGCCCAGCCTCCGCAAACTTCTAATGAAATCGCGCATGCCTTTGAAATACCCATCAGGTTGACACGCCAGGTGATCTATGACCTTACCGAGGCTGGACTTTTGATTGAAGTACTTAGCGAAACAAAGGCCACGGCCTACCAGCCCGCCCGCGATATTGAGAGTCTTTCTGTCAAGGACGTTATGGATGCCCTGACCATGCATGGCTCAGATAATATCCCTTTTGCCCAAACGAAAGAAGTCGAGAAATTTCGCGTGAGTTTTGCCTCCTTTGCCAAGTCCATCCAAAAGCTTCCGGAAAATTACCTTCTAAAAGACATTTAAACCCCAGCGTATTGGTTTTTTGTCATTTCAGGGATGAAAGAAATAAAAAAACGGCAGGTCTTTGGTAAAAAAATATTTTTAACGAAGGCTTATTTTTTATTAGACACCCAATTGGGCGCGTAGGGTGATTCGGGCAGTTTCCATGATGCCTTTAGACTTGGTCCTCAGCTTATCGTACTCGTCACTGAATATACCATACTGTTCTTCGAATTTCTTGTCGCTGACCATAAGCCTTTTTTTAGGTTCCTTGATTTCACGCCACAGCAACGACAGCATCCTCTCAATGCGCTCAATCTGGTCAATGCAGGAGCGGTAATCCCTGACTGAACGGTTGTCGGAAAGGGCCCCCAATGGGGAGACAGTAATATTGTATCGCCATTTGGCTTCCTCAAAGATCCAGCTTTTAATAAGGAAATTCAGCGTTTGCTCATAGGCGAAATTGCGGTTATTGATCAATAATTCCTTTAGCACGGATGCCTTGATATTTAAGAACTCAGAGCGGGGCCGGTGCAGAGGTAGGGACCTGATACTCTGGGAGACCTCCGGGAACCAATTGGCGAGCAGGGGATAGGAGCCATAGGTATCGACTAATCCCTTAGCGCTGTATTTGTCCCCTGTGCCGAAATCGCCGATGGCGATATCCGATTCCGTAATCTCGATAAATTCCCCCAAATTATCATAAAAGGCAACGTCTTCCTTGACATAATCAAAATCGCCCGGTATTTGTACGATCCTGTCAATATCAGGATAATGGTCTAATACATACCCCCAGCCTGCCAACCATGTTTGGCACGTATCCACCGACCAGGTTTGGATAACATCTAGGGTGTTATACCTTTTATCGTTTAAGAAAGAGATGGCATCACCGCGAATCACTGAGGTCCTTGGTAGCACCACAACCGGTCTGGGGTCAATTTGCTTGCACCGGTCAACTGTCCACCAAAAATACCATTCGCACTGTTTATTGTTTTCATATCCCCGGTAGGGGAAGATAATAACGGGTTTGGAATGGTTGCGTTGATCGTTTTTTTCAGTCATTTTTTGTCCTCCACTTGATGAAGGTTCATAAGGTGACATTTACTGTGTCATATTATTTAAGCATACGCATGAAGCGATTGCAATTAAATTCGAAAGTCGAAGGGACAGCCTTAGAAAGACTGTCCCTTGGTACGATAATGTGATTTTTTCTTAGACCCTGCCGCGTCTTTCTTCTAATTGCTTGCGGACGTTATTAGCGTCTTTTTCGGTATAATGGATGGTTGCAATAATCGTGATAGCAATTAAAGATGTTACAATAGGAATGGACACATCCCAAATTCGCATCCAGAATAACGTCTGGGGAGCTTGATTTAGAGCCAATTCTTGTTTGAATCCTGTCCCGGCAAGCATGGCACCGCCAACTAATGATGCCATGGCTAAACCCAGTTTAACCATCCACCAGTACACAGCACTAAACATCCCTTCACGGCGCTGCCCGGTTTCCAGTTCATCAATATCACAGACATCAGCAACCATTGAAAGAATAATGGTAAACAGGGAGCCCAATCCAAAAACGATGAATGGCGCACAAGCTAAGAGTAAATAATGTTCTTGTGCCACTAGTACACAAGCCTTAAAAAAGTTAGCAATTTCTGTAAAACTTCCGAACCCGCTGACCGCCAATATATTCCAGAGCTTACTGCTTGAAGCATGGATTTGGTTGTATCCAATCCATTTCATCGAATATCCGATAATAGAGATAGGAATGGTAACAAAAAAGGCGCCCCTTTTGCCGAGCTTTCTGGAAAGCCATGGGATAAAGGAAACGACGATTACTGTACAAATAGCACTGAAGGACCCATAGATCCCCAATAGTTTACTTCCGGCATTTTGAGCGAGTCCGAAATCCGGAGCATTTTTAAATACATAGTACCAAATGACAAAAAGGATAAATGTGGAGCTGAGCATAAAACCGTTAAAGATCAAGAATGTCGTCGCGCAGAGTTTCACAAAAAGTTTGTTCCTAAAACTAAGGCCGATATTGTCAAACATATTTCGAAGGACAGGGATGGCGTAAAGAAAGTGAAACAATTCCCGGCCCAAAAGAACGGATAGCAAGAAAACAGAGCCTAAGAAGCTTAATGGATATTGGGAAAGATTCAGCGGATAATAACATATAGCAAAGCCAATAAAGACAGCGATCACGGATACTAGCAGAACCTTAATTAAAAGTGCTTTAGAACGAAGATCTTCCATTAGGTGGGCTTTAAATCGACCAGTTGGTTTCACGGGATCCGGAAGATTTGTAAAATGCTCTTTATTGAAAATCGCTGGGAGTATCCCGAATCCGATGATAACGGCCCCGATTATCATCGCAACAGTTCGCGATCCAAGAACAAGGTCCGTAGCGCCTGTTTCCGGATTTTTGAATTCCCCCATGATGGTCCAGGCCCAAGGAGCCAGCAACCAGGGCACTTGCGCAAAGGCCCGGCTCCAGCTTTGCAGGCTTGTGCGCTCATGATAATCAGGGGTCATTTCATATCCAAGAGCGATCCAAGGAATGGAATAGCAGGTGAATGCCGCGAAAAAGAGAATTTGAAAAATCAAAAAATACCAGCTATTAAACGTATTGTTGTTTTCTGGATAAAGCTGGAACATAAAAATATAACAGATCCCCGCAGCAATAGCTCCAAAAAAGATAAAAGGGCGACGCCGCCCCCAACGCGTACGCGCATTGTCTGAACTATATCCAACGACAGGATCAATGACGGCATCAAAAATACGTGGGACGCAACCTATAAGGCCTACGACAAACGGATTGATTCCTAAGCCAACAATTAATATAGCAACCATCTGGCCTATCCAAGCGGCCTGTGTGTCATTAGCTAAAGAACCCAAGCTATATATGAATTTTTGAAAAATTGGAATTCGGTCTTTAGGTGCGGTTTGATGCGAAGCAGGTTTGTCCGTGGCTTGAGACATTAATGCCCTCCATAGCGTAGTTGGTTTCTATATATACCATGTGCACATACTAAATTATAAGTTTTTGATTATATCAAACATGAGATTTATATACAACACAATTTCTTGAATTATTGAGAAAATTTCTAGTATTTTTTCCATTTGAAAATTTCATTAAAAGGCTTACAATGATAGTTGCTTTTACCTTATTCTAATAAAATTTATCACATTTTAGAAGTTTTTGAATTGAGAATGATTTGACAAGCAATGTTAATGAAAGGAGATAGCAGTGGCCACAAAAAAGATTTATTTATCTGAGCAGGACATCCCCCGCCAATGGTATAATATTATTCCTGATTTTACTCATCCGCCGAAGCTTCCATTAGGCCCGGATGGCAAACCTATGACACCGGATATGCTCGCCCCCGTATTTCCGATGAATCTTATTGAGCAGGAAGCCAGTCGGGAGAGATGGATTGATATACCTGAAGAGATTTTGGAAATCCTTTATCGTTGGAGACCAAGCCCGTTAAGGCGAGCTGAGTATCTGGAGCGATTTTTGGATACGCCGGCGCGTATTTATTATAAGGATGAAAGCGTCAGTCCTCCTGGAAGCCATAAGCCGAATACGGCGGTTGTTCAGGCTTGGTACAATAAACAGTTTGGGATCAAGAAGTTAACAACTGAGACGGGGGCCGGGCAGTGGGGGAGCGCCCTTTCGTTTGCCTGCCAATTAGTTGGCTTGGAATGTAAGGTTTATATGGTGCGTATTAGTTTTGATCAAAAGCCTATGCGCAAGACCATGATGCGCGTGTGGGGTGGTAATTGTGTGGCCAGCCCGAGTAATGAGACTGCATTCGGCCGCAAGGTCTTGAAGGAAATGCCAGATACGCCTGGCAGTTTGGGTATCGCCATTAGCGAGGCGATCGAAGAGGCTGTTAGCGATAAGACCGGCAAGACGCGCTATTCTTTGGGAAGTGTCTTGAATCATGTCATGATGCACCAAACTATCATCGGGTTGGAGGCCAAAAAACAACTGGAGAGTATCGGTGAGAAATTACCAGATGTTGTCATTGGCTGTGCCGGAGGCGGAAGTAATTTCGCCGGTCTAGCATTTCCATTCGTATATGAAAAAATAAACGGGGCGGATATTAAGATTTATCCGACAGAACCAACGGCCTGCCCAACTTTGACGAAAGGCCCGTTTGCTTATGATCATGGGGATACGGCCCGCATGACGCCTTTGTTGGCCATGTACACATTAGGCCATGGGTTTGTGCCGCCCCCCATTCATGCCGGCGGATTACGCTATCATGGGATGGCACCGCTTGTCAGCCACGCGGTTCAGGAAGGGCTTTTGGAGCCGAGGGCTTTTGATCAGATCAAATGCTATAATTCAGCCTTGATATGGTCCAAGACGGAAGGTGTGATCTGTGCCCCGGAAACAAGCCATGCGGTCGCCTGTGCGATTGATGAAGCCAATAAGGCCAAAGAAGAAGGTAAGGAAAAAGTTATCCTTATGAATTTCAGCGGACATGGATTAATGGATTTGGCCGGCTACAGAAACTTTTTGGATGGAAAGCTTAAGGAGTATCATCTGCCAGATTCGGAAATCGAGAAATCTTTAGAGAGCATCAAGGATCTTCCGAAAATTTAATCCATCGAATTAGCCTGCAGCTTCCTGAGTATGAAATAGGGCGCTGCTACCGGTTATTTACAAATTTTTAGGTTAGTAGTATGATGAATTACTTCAAACACGAGTAAATGAAATGATTCATATTAAAAATTCACATCTCATTAAGATTTTTAAATTTATTACCTTCCTTTTTATTTTTTTACTTCTAGATTTAGCTGTAATTCATGCAGATGAAGCCAAAGTCGATCAAGGGCTTCTGCGGGATTATCAGAGACGTCAAAGCACTTTGAAGACAAGAATTGAGCACACTCTTTTTACGATTAGGACGTATGATTATAATTTTAGACGCAGGGATAGGATTATTGAGGAATTACCCGAAGTGGAAAAGAACTGCAAGGAAAAACAGGAATTGTTAAATAGAGATAAAACGCGGCTGAGTGAACTTCTTCAGGAAGAAAAGGATCACATGAAAGATAAAAGCTGGACTGGCCGTGCCTGGAGCAATACCTTCCCGGATTATAAAGAGCGATTTAGGCGTAAAAAGATCGACGAGCTTAAATACTTGATTGAAAATCGCGAGAGAACGCTTCATGAAAAAATAAAAAAACGCGATGATATGAAAATGCAACTTAAAATCGCTGAAAATTACCTTAAGCGTGACAAAGCAAAGGTTGCAGAAAAAGCTAAAACATTTACCGAAGATATAGACAAGGCTCGTGAGGAGCTCAAGCGGATTGAGAAAGACATTGAGCGAATTAAGAATGGATGGAAGCCCATTCATACTGATCCCAGTGATTATGCAAGAAAAGACAAACCGAAGAAGAAGCCATCCGATCCGGCTGTCATCCCGCCTATTGTTGCGACTCAAAGCACCAAAGGTAACGATGAGTCACAAAAGGATCGGTCTGCCGCTAAGCCTCCCAAATTTGTTGATAACAGCAAAAAGGATGAAAAGAAGAAGTCGGATTCTTCAAAAACAACGCAAAAGAAAGAAGGCAAGAAGCCTGGATTTGCCGATAAAAATAAGTCTTTAGGAAAAAAAGGAGGCTCGATAACTACTAAGAAGGGCTGGCAGCCAACAGGTAAGACCAAAGGCAGAACGGATTTGGAAAAAAGCGCAGACTGGAAAGATTATGAAATTGTTTCGACTTTGGTTAAAACAACTCCTGTTACGTATGAGGGGAGGAATTATCAAAAGCTTGTCGATGGAAACACTGCAGTAATAGTGCTTAGAAACAGAGGCCAAGATTATATTATTGAGGGCACCCAAGCACTCACTATTTTGATCGAAAAAGGCTTTTTTGTTCATTTTCCCAAAGTTGGGTTGATCGCCACCACCCGCTACGACCGTTTAGGCCATGAAGACGGTGGCGATAGTAGCTCTTCTGGCTCAGGCGGCGCGAGCCTTTTCGATCAGAAAATGGGTGAGGGCTGCTCAGCTGATAATCCGGATAATCCATGTACTTCTTTTCAACAGAAATGCGCGGGTGTTTCCTTGACTCCCCCACAAGTACCTGAAAAGAAAAAGCGGCGTGGAGATACGGGGGAGACCATAGAGCAATATTGGAAAAGGGTTTGGTGTAAGCAAGAAAAGAAGGTTTGTCAGGAATGGCTGAAAAACGGGTGTAAATACAAGCGTAACGAGGACTTTCATAAAGGATTTAAAACTACTCCCATGAGCCCTGATGCTGCCAAGGTCTTTGGCGGAGCGTTGCTTCCTTCAAAATAAGGGTTATCTTATTTTTATAGCAATAGAGAAAAAATAATTTGGGATAATTTAGTTTTGGAAATAAAATTCCAAATTCTGGATAATATTTTTAGAAAATACTTGACAAAATTCCAATGATGGTATATATTTATTTTGAAAAAGGAGAGTGGAATGAGAGACGATCATGATGAAAGTGATTTTATCGAAGTTCCGATTGATATAGATGAAGCTATATTTACAACAACCGTTGTGTGTAAACTTCTTTCAATTCCCCATCATGTTTTAAAACAACTTGATGCGGAGGGAATTGTAACTCCGACGAGGGAAAAGGGAAAAATGCGGTTATATTCTAAAAGGGAGTTGAGCAAAATTCAACAATGTTGGCATTATATACATAAAAAACGTGTCAATATACAAGGGCTGAAAATTATTTTGGAGATAAAAGAGGATATGGAAGAATAAATTTTTTTGTAATAACTTTGGCACTCTTAACGACTGACTGCTAAGGCATTAAATTAATCAAAGAAAAAGGAAGGAGGTGAGTAAAAAATATTGACTAATTTATCGCAATAAAGAGTTGAAACTTAAAAAGTCTATAACAAGTCGTTTAAAGCTTATCACTTTAGGAGGTGATGATAATGGCATTGGTACCATACAAAAGAGACAATTGGTGGGTTGATCCGTTTTCTGAATTGGAGAATCTCCAAAAACAAATGAATCAACTTTTTGATTTTTCGTTATCAAGGAATCCTTTCAATGATACGACATTATTAGGAGGTCAATGGGCACCGGCCATTGATGTTTATGATTCGAAGGATAATTTACTTATCAAGGCCGATTTGCCGGGATTGTCAAAGGATGAGATTGAGGTTTCCATACAAGACAATAATCTCTTACTTAAGGGAGAAAAGAAAAAAGATAAGGAGATTAATGAAGAGAATTATTTTAAGACCGAACGATTTTATGGAAGCTTCTTTCGGACTATTCCATTACCATCCGCTGTTGATTCGGCTAATGTGGATGCCAAATATGAGGATGGCGTTTTAACGCTGACATTGCCAAAGAAAGAGGAGTCAAAACCAAAACAGATTACAATTGATGTTAAATAACCCAGGGGCGGATTAATATCCGCCCTGAGGGAACTGGGAAATTATAGGAGGTGGTTTATATGTTGGAGAAATTTAAGAAAAATCAAGAAGACTTAATGATTATAAGACCATGTGTCAACATATATGAACAGAATAATAATATAATTCTGGCTGTTGAAATGCCCAACGTCGATAAGCAAACCTTGGATGTGAACCTAGATAATAATCAGTTAATTATCCGGGCGATAAAGAAAAAGGATGAGATCTCAAAAGAATATCATTCAATCCATCAAGAGCGCTCACGTGTGGGCTATGAGCGTAGATTTGAAATCAATACTGAGATTGATCGTGATAAAATTGAGGCAGAATATAAAAATGGCATTTTAACGGTCACCTTGGCCAAGGCCGAAGCAGAGCAGCCCAAAAAAATAACCATTAAATCATAGAAAGAGTGTCTGTCTTCTTGAATGTAATAAATACTGACAGTCAATAATTTTGAGCCATCAAGGAGGGGGTAATAATGAAAGGAAGATTATGCATCCTTTTTATATTTATGTTTACCTTTAGCCTGGTTGCATTCCACGGAAAAACTTCCTTGGCCCAGGAAGATGTGGCCGATTTAAAAGCCAAGATCCAGGCTTTAGAGAAAAAGGTCGAAGAACTCGAAAAAGCCAATGAAAAACAACAACAAGATCGAGATTATAATCCCGGCAGGCCCCGATCGTGGGACCCGTTTTATGAAATTGAACAGATGCAAGAGCAAATGAATCAAATGTTTCAGAATTCTTTTGGGCGTTCCGGACTTAATCGAGGTATTTTCAAGAATGATATGAGTTTTGGTTATGACTATGATATCAAGGAAAAGGAAAATGGTTACGAAATTATTTTTGATATGACAGATCTTGATAAAAATAATGTTGATATAGAGATCAAAAATAATTCGATAACCGTTAAAGGTCAATATTCCAGTGAGCAGTCTGAGGAAAATCCCAGTAGTATTCTTAAAACAAAAAGTTACGGGTCATTCTTGAAAATGATTCCTGTCCCCCTGGATGCTGATACGGCAAAAGCCAAGACTGAAAAAAGGGGGGATACATTAATTATTACCTTACCGAAGAAAATTTAAATATACCATTAATTCAATAAGGAGCAGGGCATGACGTTACGATTTGACAAATTTACTCAAAAGAATCAGGAGGCCATTCAGCGTTCTGTTGCATTGGCTTCGGAATTAAAGCATCAGCAGATAGATGCTGATCATCTAACGTATGCCCTGCTTAAGCTTGATGATGGCTTGTTGAAACTCTTTTTAGAGAAGTTGAATGTTTCATATGAAGATATCTTAAAAGAAATTGAACAATCGCTTGAGATTAAACCTTCAGTGGAAGGTAGCGGACAACCTTTTTTATCAACCGAGGCTCACGAGATCCTTGACGCCGCCCAAAAGATCACTTCATCCATGAAAGATGATTTTGTCTCACAGGAACATTTATTTTTGGCCCTGTTTAATCAACAGGGCACAGTTATAAATAAAGTTTTAAGTGCGAATGGTGTTCAAAAAGGAGATATAATGTCTATGATTAATAATATACGCGGTGGACAAAAAGCGGATTCTTTGAGTCCGGAAGATAAATACCAGGCTTTGGATCGATATGGTCGGGATTTAACAGCTTTAGCCAAAGAAGATAAACTTGATCCTGTGATTGGGCGGGATGAAGAGATTCGGCGTCTGATTCAAGTTTTATCGCGCCGGACTAAAAATAATCCGGTTCTGATCGGCGAACCGGGGGTTGGTAAGACGGCTATTGCCGAGGGGCTGGCTCAGCGGATTTATTTAGGTGATGTGCCTGAAGGATTAAAAAATAAGAAGGTTGTGGCCCTGGATATGGGGGCCCTGATTGCCGGCGCAAAATATCGGGGCGAATTTGAAGACCGGCTTAAAGCCGTTTTAAAAGAAATTGAAAGCAGAAGCGGTGAGATTATTCTTTTCATTGATGAGCTGCATACGATTGTGGGTGCAGGAAAGACGGAAGGCTCTATGGATGCGGGAAATATGCTTAAACCAGCTTTGGCACGTGGAACCCTTAGGTGTATTGGGGCAACGACATTGGATGAATACCGTAAACATATTGAAAAAGACGCAGCCTTGGAGCGGCGTTTTCAGCCTGTTATGATCCTGGAGCCAACGGTTGAGGACACGATTGCGATATTAAGAGGATTAAAGGAGACGTATGAGGTTCACCACGGGGTCCGGATCCAGGATTCGGCCATCATTGCAGCTGCGACATTATCGCACCGTTATATTACCGAGCGCTTTTTGCCGGATAAAGCCATTGACCTTATCGATGAGGCCGCTTCTCGCCTGCGGATTGAGATTGATAGTATGCCGCAGGATTTGGATATAAATGAACGCAAAATTCGCCAGCTTGAAATTGAAAAACAGGTGCTTAAAAAAGAAAAGGATGAGTCATCCAAGGAACGGTTGAAGAAAATCAAGTTGGATTTGGAGCAATTACAGCAAGAGAATAAAAAACTACGCTTTAAATGGCAAAGTGAGAAGGAGCAAATTGGCAAGATACGTAAAATCAAGGCGGATATAGAGCATAACAAGTCAGAGGAAACCAGGGCGGAACGCGATGGTGACTGGAATAAGGCTGGTGAGATTAAATATGGGGTTCTGGTTAACCTTGAGAAGGAATTGAAAAAAGAGAATCAGGAGTTGGTCCGGCTCCAGAAAGAAGGATCCATGCTTAAAGAAGAAGTGGATGACCAGGACATTGCCGAAGTTGTTTCCAAATGGACCCAAATTCCCTTATCAAAATTAATGGAAGGGGAGACTGAAAAGCTTGTTAACATAGAAAAGAGTCTCAAGCAAAGGGTGGTTGGGCAGGATGAAGCGATTGATCTTATTGCCAATGCCATCAGGAGATCGAGAACAGGTTTGAGTGATCCCAACCGTCCGGTAGGTTCCTTTATTTTTGTTGGGCCAACAGGCGTAGGTAAGACAGAATTGGCCAAGTCTCTGGCATGGTTCCTGTTTGACGATGAAAATGCCATGGTGAGGATCGATATGAGTGAATATATGGAGCAACACAGTGTTTCGCGTTTAATCGGGGCTCCTCCAGGCTATGTTGGATATGAGGAGGGCGGGCAGCTCACTGAAAGTGTCCGGCGTCGCCCGTATTGTGTCATCCTTTTTGACGAAATTGAGAAAGCCCATCATGATGTCTTCAACGCTCTGCTGCAGATTTTGGATGATGGCCGGTTGACCGATGGTCAGGGGCGGGTAGTTAACTTCAAGAATACAATCATCATCATGACCTCAAATATCGGGTCTGAATATATTGCCCAGATGAAAGACCATAAAGAGGTTGCATCAAGTATCAAGGAAGGCCTGCGCCAAAAATTCCGCCCTGAATTCCTCAACCGCATTGATGAGGTTATTGTTTTCAATCGTTTAACTGAGGAAGATATTAAAAAAATCGCTGACATTCAGCTGGCAATATTAAAGCGTCGATTGTCCGAAAGAAAAATTACCTTGGAGTTAAGCAAGAAAGCCAAGGAGCATTTGGTTAAATTAGGCTTTGACCCTATTTATGGTGCGCGGCCTCTTAAACGAGTTGTGCAGAAGAATATTCAGGATCCCATTGCTTTGAAACTCCTGAAGGGAGAATTTCAAGAAAAAGATCATATTCAAGTTGATTTTGCTCAAAATGCTTTTGTTTTTCAAAAATAAATGGTTTAAATAATATTTTAAGGATTAACGGCAGATTTTAGGCACATGAGACATTATCATGTGCCTTTTTTATGTCAATGATCGGGGCATGTGCTAGGAGCCTTGACTCTTGGTACACTTTATGAGAGAATAACTCCCGTTCATATACAATATTATATAAATTTTAATTAAATAGTGAATGATGAGGTTTTGATGAAGTTTGGGAGAAAAAGTATAGTTGTCGGTATTCTCAGGGAAGAGAATCCTAACGAAAAGAGGGCACCCATAACGCCTGATGATGCTAAATGGTTGATAGATAAGGGGATAGATATTGAAGTGGAACAAAGCGAAAATCGGGTATTTAACGATAAGGAATATATGCAAGCAGGTGCTCGCCTTGTTAAAAGAGTTCATAAATCTTCGTTATTAGTTGGGGTCAAGCCTCCATCACCTTCCAACATTATTAGTGATAAAGTGTATATGATTTTTTCCCATACCATTAAGGGGCAGGAAGACAATATTTCCCTTCTTAAGGAAATGATTCATAAAGGTGTGGTTTTACTTGATTATGAGAAGATACGGGATACCCGGGGCAAACGGTTGGTCTTTTTTGGCCGTTTTGCCGGAATATGTGGTTTTGTGGATAGCCTTCATTTTTATGCAAAAAAGATGAAGATAAAGGGCATACAAACACCTTTTTTGAAATTAAAGCCCAGCTGGCGGTATCCGTCTTTGGAAGCCTTGAAACAGGACATGATTAAGGTTGGGGAGGTGATTCGTAAAAAAGGGTTAAGCAAACGTCTGACCCCCTTTATTATTGGTGTCATCGGGCGCGGTAATGTTAGCCGTGGCATTCAGGAGATGTTAGGGTTTTGGGATTCTGAGGAAGTGCACCCACGTGATATGAAGAGTTTTATTCGGCGCAAAGGGCATGATAATAAGAAGATTTACACGATAGTTTTCTTTAGGGAGGAGAAATTGCGCTCCAAGGATGGTAAAAAGTTTTATTTTGAAGAATATCTTCAGTTCCCGGAAAATTTTGAGTCAAACATGAATAAATTTCTTCCCAAGCTTAACATGCTTTTTAATGCCAGTTATTGGGACCCTCATTATCCCAGGCTTGTCACAAAGAAAATGATAAAAAAGATTTTCATGCGCAAAGATACGCGCCTTCAATTTATCTCTGACATATCATGCGATTTAGGTGGATGTGTTGAGATAACCCATAAGACGACGACCCCCCAAAAGCCCGTTTATACTTATGATCCCCTGACAGATTCATATAAGGAAGGATACAGGTCCAGGGGTATCACGATTTTGGCTATTGATAATTTACCCTCTGAATTGCCCCGGGATTCTTCTGAGAATTTCAGCAAATTAATCCGTGAATATGTGTATCAAATAGCTGTGCACGGTGCTCTGGATATTACGAACCATATTGCACTGCCGGCAGAACTCAGAAGGGCCGTCGTGACCCAGGGTGGCGAACTTACCGAAAATCATCAGTATATGCAGCAGTATCTCCAATAATGACCCAAATGCCTTCACAAAGAACAACTTTGCTTGCCATTGGTGATTCGTGTGATTTTGATTCATTTAAAAAGTTGGATAAGGAGAAACGGTTTATCCATTCTATCGGTTTTGATTACCGCGCTATTGATTACAAGACGCTTTTTGAACTTAAGCAATTAGACATCTTTACTCAAAAAGTCATAGTTCTAACTTATTTCCCTTTTTATTATTGGAACAAACATATTGAATGCAGAAATTATAAGGGGCTTTATGGGAATTTGATATTTTTAAAGAAATTTGAAAAATTTTCAAAGATGTTAGTTCGCCGTGTTCAGAAACTACTGCCGGATAGGGAAATCGATTTTATTAATGATCCACGCCGCACATGTTCGTACCGGGATAAGGCCGCGATTATGCAGCGGCTTGATCAAAAGGGTATATCTGTCCCCCCTATGGTTAAGGTTCGTCAGGTTGCAGAAATTTGTCGTCTTTTGGATTCAGGGAAAAAAATTTATATCAAGCCACGGTGCGGGTCTATGGGCAAGGGCATTACGTACCTTGCCAAAGATACTTGGCAGACAAATTTTAAGCTTAAAGGGCAGAAAATCATCCAATGTTGTAGTGATTATGGATGGAAATTTCGGGAAGTTACCGGACGCAAGAGATTCTTGAAGAGCCTGCTGCAAGGGGACTTCATGCTCGAGGAAGCCGTTTCCTCATTTAAGATCAAGGATAAGAAGATTGATTTTAGGGTGTATGCCTGTAGGGATAAAGTGCTCTATATTTATCCGCGTAAAAATAGTTGTGATTCAGTGACGACTAATATTTCACAAGGCGGGAAGGGGAGTCCTGCAATTCTTAAAAGAATTCCTGATTCAGTTTTAAAGCGTATTAAGAAACAAGTACGTAGAACAATGCTTATCTTGGAGCTTGATTTTGCTGGAATTGATGTGATCTTGGATGAAGATATGAGAAATATCTATGTTGTCGATATAAATTTGTTTGCAGGATTTCCTAAACGCCGGACATATAATCTGGCACGTGACTTTGTCACGCAACTTAAGAAAAGAAAATAGGGGCCAAACGTGGATGTGGTGATCCGAAAAATCCAAAAGGGAGATAGGTCTGATTTTATACGCCTTTCGATGGAATTGACCCAATACAATAAACGACAGCATGATAAATTTTACTCCGATTTTGATCAAGTACTTCAAGTAAGAAAACAGCGCGTCGAAGAAAGATTCAATAAACTTGAGGCGAGCACGAATCTTGTGATATTTATGGCTTTCGCCGGGGATGAGCCTCTCGGCTATATCCGGGCGTTTACCTACGACCAGAAATTGCATTGTGGCTGCTTAGATGAGATCTATATAGTCGATGAGGCACGTGGCCGTGGGATCGGTAAAAAATTGATAGCTGCGGTTGAAGAATGGATGGCGCAAAAGGGAGTTGTTCGCATGATTGTCAGTGTGTATGCATGGAATACACAAACAAGAAATTTTTATAAAGAGGCTGGATTCGATGAGTATGCTGTCTCGTATCAAAAACCCATCAATGGACAAGGTGATCCTCAATAGGTTGCATTTATTATAATTATGTTTCGAATCCGTAAAATCCAGGATTTTATTCTTTCGGTAAACAAAGGGGCCATGAAACAGGTCCAAGAAATATTAAGGACGCAATTCGATGAAATTAAAGAGCAAGATATCCAGCGTTTTTTTGATCAACTTCTTAATCCATCCCAATATCGTTTTGAGCCTCATCTATTTGTTGCTGATAATTTGAAGGGTAAAGTTATTGGTTTCGCATATCTTTCTTATTTCAAAGACTTGAATTTTTGTTTTCTCGATTATCTGGCGGCCGGTAAATTTCAAATCAGCCGGGGAATAGGGGGGGCTCTTTACCAACGTGTTCGCCATGAAGCTAAATCCCTGGGTGCCGTAGGCCTATTTTATGAATGCTTGGCCGATGATCCCCGGGTCTATACAGATCAGCGCATATTGCGACAGAATAAGAGTCGATTGAAGTTCTACGAACGCTATGGGGCATTCCCTATCATTAATTCTTTACATAAGAAGCCTCTGGTTATTGACAAGGATATACCTCCCTACATAGTATTTGATGGTTTGGGCCGCGATGTGTTTTTGATGAGAGAAAAAGTCCGCTCAGTTGTCAGGGTGATTCTTACCAGGAAATATGCTGGGCTGTGTTCCTCCCAATGGACCCGGACAGTCCTTGATTCTTTTAAAGATGATCCTGTGGAATTAAGACCTGCACGATATATCAAAAAACAAGAAAAGATACCCATCGATGTCTCTGTGCCTTTTGATAAAAAGATCATTTTAGTGGTGAATGAACGTCATGCCATTCATCACGTTAAGGAAAAGGGGTATGTGGAAACACCTGTCCGTGTAGGCACTATATTAAAAGAATTAAATAAGACGGATTTGTTTTATACCATACCGGCTTCGAATTTTCCTGCAAACTATATTACGGCCGTTCATGATAAGGGATTTTATTCCTATTTAAAGAAAATTTGCTATCATTTAAAACTTAAAGAATCGATCTATCCATATTTATTCCCCCTTCGGAATCATGCCCGCAAGCCGGTTGATCTTATTGATCGAGCTGGATATTATTGTATTGATACATTTACTCCTCTTAATCGTAATGCGTTTATTGCCGCCAAGCGGGCTGTGGATTGTGCCATGAGTGCGGCCCAACGTATAGCCTTTGGCCACCGTTTAGCCTATGCCCTTATACGTCCACCCGGGCATCATGCTGAGCAGCATTGTTTTGGTGGCTTCTGTTATTTTAATTCAGCCGCCGTAGCCGCCCATTATTTCAGTCGTTTTGGCAAGGTTGCCATATTGGATATTGACCATCATCATGGTAATGGGCAGCAGGACATTTTTTACCATAGGGATGATATATTAACCGCATCCATTCACATCCATCCACGCCTAGATTATCCATTATTTACAGGTTTTGAAGACGAAAAAGGAGCCGATCAAGGATATGGCTACAATATCAACGTGCCATTGCCTAAAGGGATCGATGGGGGGCGCTATCGAAAAGCCTTGAAAAAAGTTTTGCGTCACATCAAATCTTTTTCTCCAATATTTTTGATCGTTTGTTTGGGATTGGATACAGCTAAGAGGGATCCGACGGGGACATGGAAATTATTATCACATGATTTCTTTGATAATGGTATTTTGATCGGGAGGATGAATTTACCTACACTTGTCATCCAAGAAGGCGGATATAATAATCGCGTACTAGGAGTGAATGCTCGTTTTTTCTTTCAAGGCTTATGGCAGGGGGCTTTTAAGCCGTGAATGTAGCCTATTGCATTTTGTGTATTTTGATCGATATGGTGGCGATTTAAATTAAAAAAGACAGACTTATGTGAACGACAAATTCCTTGACAGAGCTATTTTTTCTGATTAACTTATTGATATTAAAATCATAGATTAAAAGGGAGATGTTGACAATGAAACCTTGGTCAGAGATAGCCTACTTGCCTTCTTATCAGGATTATTCAATTTCGCAGGAAACAATCAATTCCTCCAGCCGCATAAAACAACCATTAGTGGATTGGAATACATTGGTTTTAGACCCGCTGAAGAAAATCGCCACAAAGTTATTAAATATTATTCCCAATCTGATCGAGGCTTTATATGTGTTGCTGGCTGGGTGGATCATGGCTCACATTGTGCAATTTTTTGTCCGCAAGGTCCTTCATTTCATTCGCTTCGATATGATCGCAGAAAAGACAGGAATAGGGGCAATTCTAAAAGATTTACAAGTGACGTTAAGCCCTTCCGTATGGTTCTCGAAGCTTGCCTATTGGGTCATTATGGTCGGTGCTATTTTAACGGCCCTTGATGAGTTGAAATTCGGCGCGGCGGTCTTTCAAGTTGACCAGATTGCCGCATTTGTCTTTGCAATTCTTGAGATCTTGATTATTTTCTTGATCGGGCTTTTTATGGGTAATATTGTATCCCGTATTGTTCACACGACGGCTCAAAATTTGAAAGTGGATAAGGCCCAGGGCTACAGCACCATTGTTAAATGGGTTATCCTTGCCTTCACTGTTTTCTTGATCTTAAGGCGACTTATGGTCCCCATGGATTTTATTTTGATTGTTTTAGCAGCAGTATTCGTTACTTTATGTCTAACCTTTGTCATTGCATTTGGCACAGGCGGTTCTCAATGGGCTGCTAAGGTGCTGAATAAATTTATTAAATAATCAAGTATATCCTATTAATTCTGAAAGGAGATAGAAATGGGAACCAAGGGCAGAGAAATTTTAGAATCATTTGGAGTCAATATCGCTGATTTAATTGCCTTGCTAAATAAGGCCTACGCGGATGAATGGCTAGCCTATTATCAGTATTGGATTGGTGCCAAGGTGGCGCTGGGCATGCCCAGAGAAGCTGTTGTGGCCGAATTAATTCAACATGCCAATGATGAACTGCGTCATGCCGGGATGGTCGCCGATCGGATTATTCAATTAGGGGGTACTCCTTTGTTAGAGCCACAACAATGGCTTAAAGAAACTAATTGCGGCTATGATAGCCCCGAAGACCCAGATGTGCGCATCCTCTTAAGGCAGAATATCAAGGGGGAACAATGTGCTATTTCACAATATAAAAAAATCATGGATTACACGAAAGATAAAGATCCCGTCACTTATGATCTGGCCTTAAAGATTCTTGAAGATGAAATTGAGCATGAAGATGATTTGGAGGCCATTCAGGATGATATCAAAGTTATGGAGGCTAAGCTCAAATAAAATCAAAGCATAAAAATGATTTTATGCAAGAAATTGCGAACATTTTAATTTCGTAAAATATATGGAAGATGCCAAATTAAAAAATAAGGGACTAATCATGCAGTTATTGGGCGTGGCTTTTTTGATAGGGGGATTGCACGGTTTCGGTATCTTTACCGGCTTGCCGCATTTTATCGTGATCGGTATCTGTTTAATTATTTTTTCTATCTGTTTGTCAAAGGGCGGGGAGCTGGTCAGAAAGAGTAAGCAATAGTCTAGAGATTAGTGTTTTATTGCAGCATTTATGCTTTTCTTCCCAAGGCCTGTCTTAAATGCTAAGAGCCACAAGCGCATAATCAAATGATTTAGTTATGGGCCTGTGGTAATTTTTTCTCATAAAACCAAAGGATGTATGATGCTTAAGCAATATTTTATGATTTTGTTATTAGTATCATTTGTCGTTGCCGCCATAAAGCCTGGTATGTGCGATGAATCGATCGAGTCATTAAAAGATCAGATGAAAGCCTTAGAAATGCGAGTAGAGAGATTGGAAATGCGCCAACGACAAAGCGGGAAACCTGATGATTTTTTCCCCCAAGGGCGACGAGGAAAATATGAGCCTTTCTATGAGCTTGAGCGTCTGCATCGCGATCGGAATCATATTTATGATGACACTCCATCATCTTCTGATATGAATCAACATCGGGAAAATAACAAAACAACTAAGAAAGATTATAGTTTTGATTTTCAAAAAATAGAACAGGGATATCAAATTACATTAAATACAAAAGGGATGGGTCAAGATGATTTAAATATTGAGATTAAAGAACATTCGATTACCGTAAAGAATAAGGCTGGAGACGTGGCAAAAGATTATAAATCCCAACAAGACTCTGATCCCGTTTCCGTTGATTCATTTATGCAGACGATACCCTTGCCCATTGACGCAGATACAACAAATGTCAAAACCGAGCAGAAGGGAGGCAACATTGTTTTTACAATTCCACAAAAAAAGTAAATTTATAAGCATATATATATTATTTTTGTTCTATTTTGCGACAACGGCCTGGTCTTCTTTGTTGCCGGATGAACAGGCCACGATTAATGTTTTTGAAGAAGTTTCTCCTTCGGTAGCCTTTATCAAGAATGCTGCTTTGCAGCTTGACTGGTTCTCTACGTATGTCTATGAAATTCCACAAGGAGCGGGCTCAGGTTTTGTTTGGGATGATCAAGGGCATATTGTTACCAATTTTCATGTGATCTATCAGGCTGACAAAATAGAGGTTATTCTTTCCGATCAGAAATCTTACAGTGCGCAAGTTGTCGGCTTGGCCCCTAATCATGATTTGGCTGTCCTAAAGGTCGATGCCCCGCAGGAATTATTAAAACCGGTTAGGGTTGGCGATTCAAAAGATTTACGTGTAGGCCAGCGTGCAATATCTATCGGCAATCCATTTGGCCTTGATTATTCATTAACGACAGGGGTCATCAGTGCTTTGGGCCGTTCTATGCGTTCAATAGGCGGTCGTAAAATCCATGATGTGATCCAAACTGATGCGGCTATAAATCCCGGAAATTCTGGCGGTCCTTTGTTAGATTCCCAGGGGGAGCTTATTGGTATTTCAACAATGATATTCAGTCCATCGGGTGCATCGGCAGGGGTGGGATTTGCAATTCCCGTCGATACGATCAAGCGTGTTATCCCTCAATTAATACAATTTGGACGCGTCAAACGTGCTGGGTTAGGGGTTGTTCTAATGCCAGAAATACTAAGGCGCCGTATTGGTGTTGAAGGTGCCGTCATCCTTGAGCTGCAACGTGACGGTTCAGCCCACCAGGCTGGATTACGTGAAACACGAAGAGATAGTTTTGGGGAAGTTATATTAGGAGATATCATTATTGCTATTGATGATACTCCCATCAAGACTAATGACGATTTAATGGATTATTTAGATCGCAGTAAGAAAATTGGCGATGAGGTCACTATACGTTTTATTCGCGGGGATAAGGAATTCGGCACGACGGCCATTTTACAGGAACTCGGCAGTTAATTTTTTATATTGTAATTTTTAAATAGATTAAATAAAAATATTATTATAGCTCCCCGAAGAGTTTAAGGATCTAAAGTGCAATTATATCGACGCTTGACAAATGGCAGCCATCATTAATGAACAATAAATTTTACGAAGATGTAAGTGAGCCGCGTCAAAAGAAACCGTTCAAGTCTCCCCATTCATTCACGTATTTTTATAATCTCAGTCGTTTCAGACTAACGAATTCCCTCGTTAAAACTTATTACAGTCCCGGACGGAAGATAGTTAATATAGGTCCAACCACTGATTGGAATGCCAACGATCTGGAAGTTACACCTATCCATCTAAAGAAAAAAACATTTAGTGATGACGAGCCAAAAGGATGCATTCTGAACGATTGTCATTTTGAAGTCGAGCACATTGATTTGCCGGATGCATGGGCTGATATTATAGTTGTCATTGACTCTTTTGAGCATATTGTGGATTTGGATTCATTAATCTGTGAAATAAAACGTATCATGACGCCCGAAGGGGTCTTTATCGTTTCAGTCCCGAGTGATAAATTTTTAACCGTGCAACATATTTTATCTTTACTTCAAAAATTATTTAATAAATGCTTTAAACGAAATAAATCAACTCAACGTCACTGTTGTCATGTTCAGAATTTTTCTCAATCGGCTTTAAAGCAAAGGCTCGGTTCCTATGGCCTTTTAATTGACATCATTTTTAGTAATAAATTATTTAACTATTTTTTGGTGGCCCGTAAGAATGAGGAATTGATTAATTTATCGTTTTTGGATTTGACGGTTATTCTACCAACGAAGAATGAAGCTATAAATATACGTAATGTTATTGAACAACTACGCGTTACCTATCCCCATGTGCAGATTATTGCAGCGGATGACGCCTCAACGGATGGGACGGCCGATATTATCAGGGATTTGCAGTCACAGGGTAATCTTGCATTCGTTGATCGGAGGCATCAAAAGATCCAGGGCCTGACTGCCAGTATTTTGGATGCAGTTGACTGTGTCACAACCCCGTATTTTATTGTGATGGATGCTGATTGCCAACATGATGTAAAATACGTAAATCATATTTATAATCAATTAAAGCTTGATTGCAAATTTTGTGTTGCTTCACGTGCGTCCATACCCTATGGTTCTTTGATCCGGCGGCTTATCACCCTTGTGGGCTCCTTTATGGGTAGGGTCATTTTACGTTTGCAGAAAAAGAACCCACCCCATGATATCCTTAGTGGTTTTTTTGGCGCTGAAACTGAATATTGGCATAAGGTTGTTAGTGGTCATAAAGATCGTTTTTCTAAGAGGGGGTATAAGATTGTTTTCGATTTTTTGGTTCTTGAGGATAATTTAAGTCATATTGAAAATATTTATTATGAATTTAAGCAAAGACCAAGCGGCCATTCAAAAATAGGATATAAAGTATATCGAGAATTCTTGAAGTCTCTTTGGCGGGGATTGCGCCAAATCAAACAGTGTTAAAAGTCGGTTCGATTAAAATGCAATAAGAGTAATGGTTGAGAATTTAATCCCGAAGACTTCCCTAATATGAGAATAAATACATCCATTTACTCTTTTTTTAAGAATGATTGGTTTAAGAAATATGGGCCGTATGGATTGTTTTTTGCCCTAGGATTCATTCTTAGGGCTATCCGCATGCTCAATATCCATCCGGTTATATTCGATGAAGCGGGTCGTTTCATAGCTATTATCGAATATCCCTTGGGGGATTTGTTCAGACTTGGGCATCTTGCATCTAACGTCCATGATGCCTTTGGCTTTCTCCTCATCATCAAGGCATTCATCGGTTTATTCGGTTATTCAGAGCTAGCTATCCGTTTATTCCCTTTTATTTCTGGGATCATTTCCCTGTTATTGATGATTCGATTATGTTCTCTCTTGGTGAATCAACGTGCCGGTTTAATAGCATTTGGATTGTTTTGTGTCGCACCTTATAGTGTCATGTACGCTGCCACGCTCAAGCCTTATGCCACAGACATTCTTTTAGCCATAATGCTTTATCTATTATTCCTAGGGATTTACTCGTTTGGACTTAATAAGGGACGGGATCTTGTTTTGTATGCGATGACTGGTGCGGTGGCGCTTTGGATATCCCAACCAGCGATCTTTATTATCAGCGGAAGCGGATTGGCGGTCTTCATTTTACTGGCGCAATCCAGGCGGAAGTTGGATATGGTCAAGTTTTGTGGCGTGATGGTATTTTGGTTTTTGAATTTTTATATATTATATCAATTTTCCTATAAACCATTTGTTTACAATGAACCATTGGTTGGGGAGTGGGCGCCTTTTTTGGGCCCTCAACAATTCAGCCTAATGGTTTATATTAAATGGCTTATCTCATGCTTTTATGGCGTCTTTTTAAAGCCTGTTGTTATTTTTCCAATTGTAGGAATACCCCTGTTTATAGGGGGGGGCATTTCTTTATTTAATAATAACCGACCTAAATCTATGATTATCCTGTTCCCGTTATTGACAACAATTTTGGCCGCAAGTCTTCGTAAATACCCATTGGGAGACAGAGCTTTAATGTATTTAATGCCAATGTTTTGCCTCGTCCTGGCACAAGGATGGGAAAGTTTTTTAAACGAAGATAGGGCGCGAATCAAGATCATGAGCCTGCTTGTTACCATTGTATTGTTTTGGGCCCCATTGCGCGAATGCCGTGATGTGATAAAGTTTAGGCGGGAAGGGGGGAAGCCGGCCATTCAATATATCTTGAAATATTTTAAGGAGGATGACATTATTTGTGTTTCAGCCAGTGCTTACCGGGAGTTTGTATATTATAAATATCTATATAAAATACCGAGTAAGAATTTCATAAAAGTTCCTGTTGACCCTGACTATGTATACTTTCAAGAACTTGAAGTGAAATTAAATCGTTATGATCGCGTATGGCTTTTTGCGCATTATGCTTACCTTTTTCGTGATGTTTATTTGTATCATGTTTTTGATGCTTGGGGCGAAGAGAAAAAAAAATTTCAATCCAGCTGGTGTCGGGCTATCCTGTATGACCTTAAAAAGACGGATTCTCTTGAATACTAAAAACAATAAAGCATTTTGTGTTTAATTAAATTAGCGTGATTTATACTTGAAAATAAGGCATATTGAATTAATTTTATTGACAAATATCAATAACGTTCTAGAATACTAACAACGTAATTCGTGAAAAACATCTATCGCCGCAAGGTCGGGGGTTGTGACCTTGCGTTTTTTATTGTCCGCTGAAGGGGAGAAGGCGATAAAATATGAAAGAAGACGGCATTGAGGTTCAGGGTATTGTTAGGGAATCCTTATCAAATGCTAAATTTCGCGTCGAGCTTGACAATGGGCATTTGGTGACGGCCCATCCTTGTGGAAAAATGAGAAAGTTTTTTATTCGGATTATCCCGGGTGATGCCGTTACCCTTGAACTGTCGCCTTATGATTTAAGCCGGGGCCGGATTACCTTTAGGCATAAAAATCGTTAAATAAAATTTATCAAATAGGGTGTCAATGAGAGATATTATTTTAATTGTATTAGCCGCCATGGTAGTCCTGTTTAATGCTTCTTTAGTGAAAGGAGAGCCCGCGATGATAAGTGATGGAAAGATTGTTAAATTTAATTATGTTTTGACAGTTGAAAATCAAGTTGTGGACTCCTCGCAAGGAAAGGAGCCATTGCAATACACCCATGGTCAAAAGATGATTATTCCTGGGCTTGAGAGCAAATTGGCGGGTTTACAAGCTGGGGATAAAAAAATTGTTGTGGTTGGGCCTGAAGATGCGTATGGTGTCATTAATCAGGAGGCCATTCTCGAAGTCCCTACAGATAAACTGGGGGCCAATGTTGAGCCTCAAGTCGGCATGATGCTGCAATTGACAGGGCCGCAAGGTCAGCCTATCCCTGGAAAAATCATTGAAGTCAGGGAAGCAAGTGTTATCATTGATTTTAATCATCCTTTGGCTGGTAAAGAATTGCAATTTGAGGTAGAAATTATAGATGTCAAATGATTTAATGTTTTGTGGTTCACCTGTGAAAAAATTTGACATTTTAACAGTTTTCCGCTAGAATTACCGTTCTAAAATTAATATTTCCGAAAATAGCTTATTTAGGATACGTTAAGGAGTGATTTTAATGACAAATATTAGTGCAACTCTTAAAATGGCCGAAAGCAGTTATATTAAGAAAGAATTGCCTGGCATCCAGATAGGGGATTATGTTAAAATGCGTGTTAAGGTCGCTGAGGCTGATAAGATGCGTGTTCACCCCTGGGAGGGTACTGTTGTTCGTAAATCCGGTGGTGGCACGAGGGCATCTTTTACGGTCCGTAAAATTTCATTTGGCGAGGGTGTCGAAAGGACATTTCCTTTACATTCACCGCTGATTGAAAGTCTTGATATTATTACCCGAGGGCATATTAATCAGGCAAAATTATATTATTTGCGTGATAGAATTGGCAAAAAGGCCAAAGTTAAGGTTAAAACTCGGCTGTAGTATTTTTATACAAAGAAATTCCTACCCCAACCCCCATTAAGACGTGGCCGCCAGCCTTTTCAAATACGAAAATCAGGCAAAAAAAAATGGTTATAAATATATTATAGGCGTCGATGAGGCTGGACGAGGCCCTTTAGCGGGCCCGATTGTGGCCGCTGCCGTTTTTTTAAATAATTCCAAATTTAAAAATAAAATTCGTGATTCCAAGCAGCTTAGTTTTAGTCAGCGGGAGAAGGCCATGGAAGAGATCTCCCAAAAGGCTTTTTTCGGAGTGGGTATCATCAATGAAATGGTGATCGACGAAATCAACATTTTAAAGGCGACTTATTTGGCCATGAACAATGCTGTTATGTATTTAACGCAAAGGTTGCAACAAAATCTTGGCGGGTTCAAGCGATCTCAACGAAAGGTTTTTGTTTTAATTGACGGTAATCGTTTTGAAAGTGATATGCCGTTTGATTATTCTCTGATTGTAAAAGGTGACAGATTAAGCTATTCCATTTCTTGTGCCTCTATTGTTGCCAAGGTGACCAGGGATAGGATATTGAAGATTTATCATCAGATATATCCCCAGTATGGCTTTGAAGGTCATAAAGGGTACCCTACACTCAAACATCGTTTGGCCATTAAGAAATATGGCATATCCAAAATTCATCGCAAGAGTTTTCGAGCCAAGAATCCTGATTGAACCTATGATGCGCCGTTTAGGGAATAAAGGCGAAAGCCTGGCAGTTAAGTTTCTAGAGGCAAAAGGCTATAAGATCCTAAAACAGAATTATCGCACGCCTTTAGGTGAGATTGATATTGTGGCTCAGGAAAGAGATGTTCTCTGTTTTATTGAAGTCAAATTGCGTTCCGGCTCTGCCTATGGCAAGGCTTTTGAATCTGTCCCAAGGTTTAAACAGCATAAAATTACGCGAGTGGCTAATTGGTATATGGGGCAATATAATGTAAGTTCGCTAGCGGTTCGTTTTGATGTGGTTGCTATTGATAATGGGCTGACCCAGCGACCTGGTATCATACTCATCAAAAATGCTTTCGAAGTAGGTTATTAGTCGTCGTTAATTTACCACACTAAAAAAATATTTCATTTATTGAAAAAGAGTATTCTTTCAGTTATGATGAATTTGTGATTTCTTCATTGGTTTGTGCCGTACATTTATGATAAATATATATGTCCTACCAAAATACAACGCTTAAAAAATATTTAGAACAATTGGCATCGAGAACACCCACTCCAGGAGGAGGGTCTGCAGCTGCGTTGACGGCAGCCTTGGGTGTGTGTTTAATCGAAATGGTTGCCCAATATTCCAAGAAAAAAAATAAGCCTAAGAGATACAATCAAAGGATAGCCAATATTCTTAAGAAAGCCAAAGACATCCGTAAGCGGTTAGGTAAACTTGTTGATTTGGATGCGCGGGCATATATGAAAGTTGTTAAAACACGAGGCGCTAAACCAGCTGTCAGGAAAAAAGCGCTTAAGGCTGCGAGCGATATCCCCCTGGAGGTCTGTCAGTTATGTTATCAATCAGTGGATTTAACAACATTTTTAGCTTTAGAGGGGAACAAAAATCTTATTAGTGATATTGAGGTGGCACTGGAACTATTATTGGCGGCTTTTAAATCAGCACGTATAAATGTGCATATTAATCAAACCTAAATTTTTACATTCTATGTCAGCAGAAATTTTAGATGGTAAGGCCTTAAGATCCCGTATTTTGAAGGGATTGACGCACCAGGTTGCCTCTCTTAAACAGAAATATCAGGCCACACCCTATATGATCAATATCATGGTTGGGCAGAATTCTAGTTCATGTGCCTATGCTAAGAGCCAGGAACGAATTGCCCAAGATATTGGGATCAAATATGAATGTTTACGTCTTCCCGAAGACACATCACTAAGTGAGATCATCAGCCATATTCATCGATTGAACGATAATGGCGATGTCAATGGCATCATGATACATAAACCCTTTCCTCAAAATATTGATTATCAGGCCGTTGCAAACGAGATAGATATGCGTAAAGATCTTGAGGGCATAAATGTGGCCAATATAGGCCGCATCCTTTTAGGGGCTGATCAAATGATCCCATGTACTCCGGCGGCGGTCATGGAACACATTCATTCGATTGGGAAGAAACTTTATGGTAAGGAAGCAGTGATCATTGGGGCTAGCGAGATCGTAGGAAAGCCGTTGGCCTTATTGTTGTTGCGTGAAATGGCGACAGTCACGGTTTGCCATATTGCCACGAGCGATGTTGGGCATCTTAAGGACCATATCAAAAGGGCTGAGATATTGATTGTGGCTGTTGGTAAGGCCGGGTTGGTGAAGGGGGAGGATATAAAAGAAGGCGCTATTGTCATCGATGTAGGTATCAATAAGGTGGGCGACTCGATCGTAGGCGACGTAGAATATGAAAAAGCCTTTGAGCGAGCCGGATACATAACCCCGGTTCCCGGGGGCGTCGGTCCGGTTACAGTCGTCATGTTGATGCGCAATGTCATTGAGGCTTTTAAAATGCAGAAGGGTATTGGGTAAATTATATGAAGATCATCATTTTTGGCAATTCGATTGCGACAAGTAAATTTATTTCTGAAATGAATAGGGAGCGGCCTGGTTGTGAGTTTGTCATTTTTCCTTTTGAAGAAGAAAAAATCATATCCCCGGATGGTTTAATTAAGATTTTAAGCCAACAAAAAAAAGCTGATGAACTTGCTGTAGCGGATGCACAAAATTTTGCCCAACAGGGGGGTCGGTTCATTACCGACACAGTTCCCGACCGTGTTAATTTTAATCGGCGACAGGTGACGACGAAAAGCAAGGAAAAAATTGATTTTGAATATATGGTCATTGATGAAACAGGCAGTGATCAGTGGCCTTCTATTCGAGGCATCCAGAAATCAGGTGTTTTTGCATTAAGACGATATTGTGATGTCACAAAAATCCTGCATGCATTGCCGATGGCAGATACGGTGGCTGTTGTCAGCGATACCCTTTGGGGTTTTAAGGCGGCTTGCGCTTTGAGGAGGGAGAATAAGCAGATCATATTGATCACGACACACCCGCGGTTATTAGATGATTTATTCGATGAAGAAACAACACAGTATATTTCCGATAATCTCGAGACCTGGGGGATTCGTTTATTTGTATCAGAAAATGTCTCAGAATTTCTCGGTGATAGTGATATAAAGGCTTTTAGGCTGAGCAGCGGTAAAGTTATTTCATCCCAGATGATAATTTTCCCTGATGCCTTGTGCGATTATAAAATATTCAAAGATTCCGGCCTTAATTATGATCAAACAATTAAGGTTAGCGACTCATTTGAGACAAATGTTGAAAATATTTTTGCGTTCAATCGTGCCATCGCCCTGAATTGTCAGGCTTATGACCGTTGCCAGGAAGTGCTAGAGAAGCAGGGGGAAATCTTGGCTTATAATGTGCTTAAGGCTGAAAGGAGAAAATTGATTCCTGGGGTTCCTGAAGGTTCTCTGTTTTTGAAAAATTTTGATTTCCATTTTATCGGTAAGTGTCAGGTCAATAGTTCGACACATGTGATTTCGCGCCGTGATGAATCCCAGAATGCTTTTTTAAAGATATTTTTTGAGAATGAGATCCCACAAGGTGCTATTTTTATCAATTGGATTTCTAAGCGCGAGGATATTAGAAATAGTATTGTGAATAGAACGTTTGATTTTTCATTGCTTGACATATTGCCCCAAGAGAAAAATGAGCAATTTTCTTTACAAAAAGATGCCAATTGCCAGATTTGTTCTGCGGTTGACGAAGAACAGCTGGCTGATGGGATGCTTGTTGCAGAATCCGATCAGGCCTTGGAGGGCACGAATAGTGAATTAGGCTCCTTAATCGAAGATTCAAATTGATTTTTGCCCGTAAAAAGTTTTACTTGCCAAATTATTAATTATGGTGTATCTTATAAACATATATAAGGATATAACATTTCGATTTGTAACCACGGTATTTTTCCTATCGCTATCCATAATAGCTTTTCAATCCCAAATTTGCGCTGAGGTTTTTGACGAACAAGCCGAAATGTATCGTATTCAGGGATATGAAAAGCAGCAAGTTGGCAAACTGGATGAGGCGTTAACCCTATATGCCAAATCTATTTCACTCGGGAATGAATCACCGGTTATCTTTAATGATATCGGTGTGACTTATGAGCAGCTAGGGTTATTTGATAAGGCTGAAGAATCTTATTTGAAAGCCATCCAAATCGATGCAAATTACTTGCCGCCCTATACCAATCTCGCCTACTTATATGAGAACAAAGGCGAAATTGCAGAGGCCATTATGTATTTACAGGAGCGTTATGAACGCGCCCCGGCTGATGATCCGTGGAAAGAGAAGATTTATCAGGATCTAAAACGGTTGGATCCCAATATTCATGAGACTTTACGCCAGAGGGAGCTTGAAAGACGTCAGGCGGCAATCTTACGTCAGCAAAAAGAACAGTTGCAATTAGATATTATTCGTTCCCGTAGGCATTTGGAAAACGGTAAGACGTTTTTGGCTGAGAAGCAATATGACCAGGCCTTGATAGAATTTGATCGGGCGCTGGCCCTGACACCTAATAATCCAGCGATATTAAAGGCCAAGGAGAAAGTCACGCAAGAGCAAAAGTTGAACTATCTGCAAAATTTATCACAGGAGGCCGTCCATAAAATTAATAAAGGCGATTTTGAGTCTGCCAAAAAGATTTATCAAGAAATACTCTCCGACCTTCCCGAAAGATCAGATATCAAATCCGAATAATAAATAATTTATCATAAAACTGTTCAGCAAAAAGATTATGTCTAAGGAAAGTTTGTTTTTGATTGATGCACACGCTTTGTGCTACCGCGCCTATTATGCCATCAAGGGATTGACTAATAGCCGCGGTCAGGAAACCAATGCGGTCTATGGGTTTATAAATATTCTTAAAAAAATATTGCGAGAATATGACCCTAAGTATATTGCGATTTGCTTTGATACTCCTGCGAAAACGCACCGAGAGGAGAAGTATGAGCAATATAAAATTCAAAGACCCCATATGCCAGATGGGTTGATAGCTCAGATACCATTGATCAAAAAAGTGGTTCGTGCTTACGGCCTGACGATCCTTGAATGCGATGGATACGAAGCCGATGATGTTATCGCAACCATCGTTGGTAAGATAAAGGCCCCGGACCTAGACATTGTGATTGCCAGCGATGATAAGGATGTTTATCAGTTGGTCGATAAGAGAGTAAAGGTTTTTAACTCTAAGCAAAATAGAATACTGGAGAAATACGATGTCATTAAGATATTAGGATTTGATCCCCAATATATGACAGATTATATAGCTTTGGCCGGAGATGCTACCGATAATATTCCTGGGATTAAGGGGATTGGCCAGGTGTCCGCGCGTAAGTTGATCGATCAGTTCGGCGATCTGAGTTCTGTATTAAAGAACATCGATAACATCAAGCCCGAACGCCTGAAAAATTTGATTCAGCAGCAAAAGCAGGATGCTGCTTTAAGTAAAGAACTGGCCATTTTAGATCAAAAGGTGCCGTTGCAAATTACTTTAAAAGGTTTATCTATGGGGGAGCCAAACAACAAAGAGCTCTTTGCCCTTTTTAGTGAGTTGGAATTAAGAAAGTTTGCCCAGGAAATCGCCGAAAATATGCCGCAGGATGCTCAGGTTGAGGCCCAGGATCTTAAGGACAAAAAAGATTTAGAAAAATTGATCCGTTTAATTAAAAAGGAAAAAACATTTTCTTTTGTATGTTTAGGGGATCCAGATCCGTACCAGTCACTCAATGGTTGCACGATAAGTATTTTTTGTAAAAAGGATTGTGTTTATACCCTGGGCCAGGATTTGATCAAAGAACTTAACGATGTTTTTTCCGATACTACGATCACTAAGATCACTTGCGATATAAAATCTGATCTTAAGAAATTAAAGAATTTAGGCATCGATGATGCAAACAATATATTTGATGTGACATTGGCTGGGCATCTATTGCAACCTGAACGCAATTTGCTTGAAATCAATGATTTATGCTGGAAATATTTAAAGCGTTCTTCATTAAATCAGAAAAACGATCCAATAAATACCAAAAATATTTTTGACCTTTATCAGCCTCTTCATAAAGAACTTAAAAAGAACGATCTTTTAAAACTGTTATTGGACATTGAGATCCCTTTAGCATTTATTTTAGTTGTCATGGAAGAACGGGGTGTGGCGCTGGATACCAAATTTTTGAAGAATTTATCAAAGGAATGTCATAATCACATGGAGGATATGGCAAAACATCTTTATGAAATCGCTGGGCAAGAATTTAATCTGAATTCACCCAAGCAATTGAGTGAGATATTGTTTGTGAAGTTAGGCCTCCCGGTCATAAAGAAGACCAAAACGGGATTTTCAACCAATGAGGCTGTATTAAAGCAATTGTCTTCCCAGCATGAGTTGCCCGCCTTGATTCTTGAGTACCGTCAAATGGCTAAATTATTATCGACTTATATTGATGCGTTACCCTTATTAGTGGATGCGGCTGATGGTAAGATCCATGCCACCTTTGATCAGTCCGGGACAGAAACCGGACGGTTGAGTAGCCGGGATCCGAATTTGCAAAACATTCCTATCCGTACTGATTTGGGGCGGAGAATTAGGCGGGCGTTTATTGCCGAGAATAAAGAGAATTTTATCTTGTCTGCGGACTATTCACAGATCGAACTTCGCATTTTAGCCCATTTATCAAAAGATGAAACCCTGCATAATGCTTTTGAAAAGGATCAAGATATTCACCAGTATACCGCCGCGTTGATTTTTGATGTGAATCAAAAGAACGTCACAAAGGATATGCGCAATGTGGCCAAGCGGGTAAATTTCGGCATTATTTATGGGATGAGCCCATTTGGCTTAGCTAAGGATTTAGAAATTACCTACGAGCAGGCAGACGAATTCATTACGCGCTATTTTAGACGTTACAATAAAGTCAAGGATTTTATGGATCAACAGATTGCCTTATGTGAGAAAAATGGTTACGTCACAACCCTTTTGAATAGGAGGCGATATATACCGGACATCAAAAGTCCGAATGTGGGTATTCGCCAATTTGCCCAAAGACAAGCCATTAATACACCGGTCCAGGGTACGGCTGCCGATTTGATAAAATTAGCGATGATTGATATTCACCGGGCCATGGCTATAAAGAATATGAAATCGGGTATGATCATTACAGTTCATGATGAATTAGTGTTTGATGTGAGGCCCGGCGAACTAGATGATTTGTGCCGATTGGTTAAGGAAAAGATGGAGAAGGCCTTAACGTTGTCTGTTCCTGTGAAAGTTGCTTTAAAGAGGGGGAAAAATTGGTTGGATATGGAAAAGATTGTTTAATGTCAGAGATTGGCCCAGCCCAATTAGGATAGAAGGATATTGAAATCAGCGTAGATGTTTGTTTGAGGAAATAGTTTATGAAGATTGCTTTTGTTGCGTCAGAGGTTGTTCCTTTTGCCAAGACGGGTGGCCTGGCCGATGTTTGTCATGCTTTGCCCTTGGCGTTGGAAAAACTAAATCAAAAGATCGTTTTAGTCATGCCAAAATATGCCGGTGTCAACGAAGGCCGGCATCCTCTTGAAAAGATTGGCGGAGACATTTTTCACCTTAGGATGGGGAAAAACGTATCTATTTATTTTGTCGAACACAATGATTATTTCAATCGTTCAGGTCTCTACAATGATATAAACGGGGATTTTAACGATAACTTGGAGCGCTTTCAATATTTATCGAGAAGGGCTTTGGAGGTGTTCAAGGAAATAGATTTTTGCCCAGATGTTATTCATTGTCACGACTGGCAAACCGCTCTCGTCCCACTTTATTTAAAGGCTTGGTATGCTGACGATCCTTTTTATAAAAATACTAGGAGTGTATTAACCATACATAATTTGGCTTATCAGGGGGTTTTTCCTAAACAGAAATTTGGTGTCTTGGGCTTAGGGCCAAGTTATTTTAACCAGGATTATTTTGAGTTCTATGACCAGATTAATTTATTGAAGGCCGGGATCATGACCGCCGATAAATTGACTACGGTCAGCCCGCGTTATGCTCAGGAAATACAGACTAAGGAATTTGGCTGTAACTTGGAAGGGATCATTCAAATGAGGGGGGATGATCTCACTGGGATTTTGAACGGGATCGATTATGATGTTTGGGATCCACAGAAAGATTCGTTCCTGGAATATCCTTATGGTATGGAGGTTGTCGATAAAAAACAGAATAATAAGCATTATCTTCAGGAGATAAGCGGGCTAAGAGTCGATACGGATATCCCGTTGTTTGGTTTTATTGGGCGATTGACCCATCAAAAAGGTTTAGACCTGATCGCTGCTGGAATGGATGATATTTTACACCGCGATATTCAAATGGTTTTTTTAGGCGATGGTGAAAAACGCTATGCCGATCTTTTAAGGCACATACATTCCCGTTATCCACAAAAGGTAGCCTTGTTCTTGCAATTCAACGAAGGCTTAGCCCACCAGATTTATGCTGGCAGCGATATTTTGCTGATGCCGTCCCATTATGAGCCTTGCGGTTTAAACCAAATGATTGCGTTAAAATACGGGACCATTCCACTCGTCCATTATATAGGAGGATTGGCAGATACGATTTTATCTCATCATTATGGAGGTGTTGGCTTTGCCTATTCACCTGATAATACACGTGAATTTTTAAATTGTATTCATGATGCCGTTGATGTTTTTCATGATAGATCAAAGTTTTTTGCCCTTATGATCAGGGCGATGTCACAAGATTTCAGTTGGAATAATTCAGCACGAGAATATCTTAAGCTGTATGAATCATTCAAGGCCAGTGTCATATCGTGATCATTATTGGCGTGACAGGAAGTTTATCTACAGGTAAAACAACGGTTGCCTCGATGTTTGCTCATCTAGGGGCTCAAATATTGGATGCCGATAGGATCGCCCATCGTCTTTTGCAGAAAGATCGCATATGTATCAAGAAAATCATTGGTTTTTTTGGGGATTCGGTTATGACCCGGAATCGTATTGATAAAGGGAAATTAGCCGCCATCGTTTTTAAAAATAAGAAACACCTGGATGCTTTAGAGAAAATTATTCATCCTTGTGTGATTAAAGAAATAAAAGAAAAAATTAAATATTTTAGGGCAGGAGGTCGAAAGAAGGTTGTTATTTTAGATGTGCCCCTTTTGTATGAATCAGGATTATCAAAATTGAGTGATTTTAATATAACGGTTTGGGTCCCGCAAAAGATTCAGTTGCAGAGGATTCTTAAAAATACAGAGATGAGTCGTCGAGAAGCATTGGCGCGGATCCGATGTCAAATGCCTTTGAGACAAAAATGTAAATTATCAGATTTTATCATCGACAACCAGGGAGCGCGGCAAAGAACACGCAAGCAAGTAACTGCTATATGGGACCAGTGTGTCATTTAATATATACCTACTAAAAAAATAAATAAATTGGAGTCGTTGTTATGCGAAGAGGATATCACAAGGATAATCATATTAATAACAAGGGGGGAAGGGACATGGAAAAGAATGCGTCGCGAACAGTCGAAAAGAATGGGCGCAAGGACAATAGTGATCTTCAAAAGATCAAAAGTGCCAATGGGCAATTAGATATCAGTGCACTGAAGGATATGAAGATGTCGGAATTAAATAAAATTGCTAAAGAAATGAATGTGGATGGTATAAGCGGTTTAAAAAAGCAGGATTTGATTTTTAAAATCTTGCAGAGCCGGGCGGAGAAAGAAGGCTTAATGTTCGGCGAGGGAACTTTGGAGATCCTGCCGGAGGGGTTTGGTTTCCTGCGAAGTCCAAATTATAATTATCTTCCCTGCCCAGACGATATTTATATTTCCCCGTCTCAAATTCGCAGGTTCGATCTGAAAACGGGCGATCATGTCAGCGGGCATATACGGCCACCGAAGGAGGGGGAGAAATATTTTGCCCTCCTTAAAGTCGAAGCTGTAAATTATGAGGACCCTGAAAAGTGCAAAGAAAAGATCTTTTTTGATAATTTAACACCACTGTATCCCAATCGGCGCATAACATTGGAAACAACCCAAAAAGAGGTATCCATGCGGATCATGGATTTGTTGACCCCTATCGGGAAAGGGCAGCGTGCGCTTATCGTGGCCCCGCCCTATAGCGGCAAGACAGTCTTGCTGCAGAAGATCGCCAACTCAATAACGGCCAATAATCCAGACGTTATTTTGATTGTCCTGCTTATTGACGAACGTCCTGAAGAAGTTACGGATATGCAGCGCTCGGTTAAAGGGGAGGTCATAGCCTCTACATTTGATGAACCAGCGGATCGGCATGTCCAAATTGCCGAGATCGTTCTGGAGAAGGCCAAACGATTGGTTGAGCATAAACGGGATGTCGTCATCCTTTTGGATAGTATCACCCGCTTGGCGCGAGCGTATAATACAGTGGTGCCACATAGTGGCAAGATCCTATCCGGTGGGGTTGACTCGAATGCTTTACATAAACCAAAAAGATTTTTTGGCGCCGCGAGGGCGGTGGATGAGGGGGGCAGTTTGACCATCATCGCTACTTCTTTGATCGATACCGGCAGCCGCATGGATGAAGTTATTTTTGAGGAATTTAAAGGGACCGGTAATATGGAATTGCAGCTGGATCGCGGCTTGTTCCAGCGCCGTATTTATCCTGCGATCGATATCAAGCGATCCAATACCCGGCATGAGGAATTGTTGCTTGAAGAAGATGAGCTTCAAAGGATCTGGCTTTTGCGTAAAGCCATCAATGATTTAAATGCGGCTGAGTCGATGGAATTACTGATTGACAAATTGGGTAAATTCAAGTCTAATAAGGATTTTCTAGAGAATATGAACAGATAAAAAACGGGTCTTTGCCCATAATTTTACAAGGAGGAGTAACCATAATGAAGGACAAGATACACCCTAAGTATGAAGAAACTACGATTACCTGCGCCTGCGGGGAAGTGGTCCATACGCGTTCAACGAAGAAAAACATCAGGCTTGAGATTTGTTCCAAATGCCATCCCTTTTTTACGGGTGAGAAAAAGTTTGTGGACTCAGCCGGACGCATCGAACGCTTTAAGCAACGCTATAAAAATAAATAATGCAATTGGATAAATTCCGCCATTTAGAAGAGCGTCATGCCAAGCTTGAAAGGATGCTTGGGGATCCCGAGGTCTTAGCGGACCAAACCCAATATCAGAAGATTGCCAAGGAATTCTCAGACATTAATCCTGCAGTTGAAGTCTTGCGCCAGCTTAAAGACAATTTACGTCAAATCGACGAGTTGCGGCATCTGCTTAAAGGAAAGACCGATCCCGAGTTTGCTGAACTTGCGGACGCTGAGTTAAAGGAGCTGGAGCGATCACGGGCAGATCTCGAGAAGCGTCTTAATGATATATTATTCCCCAAACAAGAAGATAAAGATCGCGATGTTATCATAGAGATCCGTGCTGGTACGGGCGGTCAGGAGGCATCTATTTTTGCCGGGGATCTTTATAGAATGTACATCCGGTATGCCGAAAATAAGGGGTGGAAGAGTGAGCTCATGAGTGCCCATCCATCCGAGACCGGTGGATTCAAAGAGGTTATTTTCTCGATTCGTGGGAAAGGGGCCTCAAGGACATTAAGATGGGAAAGTGGTGTCCATAGGGTCCAGCGTGTGCCCGTCACGGAGGCTTCGGGCCGTATTCATACCTCCGCGGCCACAGTAGCGATTATGCCGGAGCCTGATGATGTTGAAGTCAAAATTGATCCTAAGGAATTGAAGGTTGATGTCTTCCGTTCTTCTGGGCCCGGTGGGCAGAGCGTCAACACAACTGACTCTGCGATTCGCATTACTCATGTGCCGACTGGTTTGGTCGTCATTTGTCAGGATGAACGTTCGCAGTTGAAAAATAAAGCTAAGGCCATGCGGGTTTTACGCGCACGTTTGTTGGACAGGATGGAGCGGGAAAAAATGGCTAAGGAGATGAAGGAACGCAAGGCTATGGTCGGCACAGGAGATCGTAGTGAGAAAATCCGGACCTATAACTATCCCGATCGGCGGGTCACGGATCATCGAATCGGATTGACCTTGTATAAATTGCCGAATATTATGGATGGGGATCTGGATGATATTACCACGGCCTTGTTGCAGGCAGAACATCAAGCCAAGATATCTGAACATGAAAGTCAAAATTCCAGATCTGGATAATTTTTTATCTTAGAAATTAAAATGAATGAACACGAGCTGATGTTGACATCGATGTTGCAGTGCGAACGTCAAGATCTTTATCTTAACCCTCTGGTATTAAATTCCTTTCAAAAAAAACGTTTGTCCCAAATGCAACAGCGGCGTCATAACGGTGAGCCACTGCAATACATTATTGGTTCAACTCGGTTTTTGGATTTCGACCTTGATGTTGACGATGGGGTGCTGATCCCACGTCCGGAGACAGAACTCCTTGTGGATGCGGTTCTCAAGGAGGTTGCCACAAGGAGCAAGGATGATTTGTGGATACTTGATTTGGGTACGGGTAGTGGCAATATTGCCATCAGTTTGGCCAGTTATTTGCCCCAAAGTCACGTCATGGCCCTGGATATATCCTCCAAGGCCATCGCCCTTGCCGCAAAGAACGCTAGGCAACATGGTGTCAGTAACCGTATTGTTTTTAAAAATATGTGTCTTTTGCGTTTTCTCAATACCGGCTTTGCAGACACAAAAAAGTTTGATATCATAGTTTCAAATCCGCCGTATATCGCCGTAGACCATTTAAGTTCTTTACCAAAAGATGTTCAATACGAACCCAGGGAGGCGTTGGCGGCTGGGGTGCAGGGCCTCGATTTTATACGGCCGATTATAGAACGGGCGGGCCGATGGCTTAAGACGGATGGGCTTTTGGCTTTAGAATTTGCGGATGGACAACTTCCTCTGATACAGGAGATATTCACCTGGAGTAGCTATTACAAGGAGATTATGTATGGTCGGGATTATACTTTGACCGATCGCTATGTCGTAGCTAGGAAATGCTAAAAGGCAGGGAAATATGGAAAAACTTATTATTGAAGGCGGCCAGACATTACATGGATCGATAAAGGTAAGTGGTTCGAAGAATGCTACCTTGCCAGTGCTGGCGGCCACATTATTGACAGATGGCCCTTGTGTCATACGCAATGTCCCCCGGTTAAGAGATGTCACCACGATGATCAGACTTTTGCGTTCTTTAGGTAAGTCCGTTGAATTCAGTAAAGATGTGATCACGGTTACGTCAAAATCCGATTTAAAGGATACGGCAGAATATAAAATGGTCTCTACCATGAGGGGGTCTTTTTGTGTTCTGGGGCCGCTTTTAGCAAAATTGCACAAGGCGAGGGTTTCCTTGCCTGGGGGATGTGTTATTGGTGTCAGACCTGTTGACTTACATTTGAAAGGATTGGAGGCTTTGGGTGCCCGAATCAGTGTGGAAGCTGGTTATGTTAATGCCGAGGCCAGAGAACTCAAGGGAACCCATTTATACTTGGGAGGGGTCTTTGGTTCTTCGGTCCTTGCGACAGCTAATATTATGATGGCTTCTGTTTTAAGCAAAGGAACAACTGTTATTGAATACGCGGCATGTGAGCCGGAAATCATAGATCTTGCGGAATTTTTAATTCAAATGGGCGCTTTAATTAAGGGCCATGGAACGCCACGTATTACCATAAAAGGTGTTGCCAAGCTCGCGGGGGCTGAAATTTCGATCGGACCTGACCGGATCGAGGCCGGCACATATTTGCTTCTTGCGGCTGCGACACGCAGCCCGATTACCGTTGAAAATGTTGAGCCGATTCATTTAATGGCCTTGATCGATAAATTGAAACAAGCAGGCGTTTCCTTCAAATATGAAAATAATCATATGTCAGTCCGGGCGAAAAGGGCCCTTCAGCCTGTCAGTCTTTCGACCTTTCCATATCCGGGTTTCCCGACGGACCTTCAGGCTCAATTCATGGCCTTAATGGCCACCACCCCGGGGGTGAGCGTCATTGTTGATAAAGTATTCCCCGATCGTTTTATCCATATTGCCGAACTCAACCGTATGGGGGCCAAAATACGTCGGGAAGGGAATGCCGGTATCGTGGAAGGAGTTAAAAGCCTATATGGCGCCGAAGTCATGGCATCGGATTTGCGGGCGTCAGCCGCTTTAATAATCGCTGCTTTGGCCGCCAAGGGCAAAAGCGCCATTCATCGCATATATCATCTCGATAGGGGTTATGAACGGATGGATGAAAAACTCAAGGCCCTTGGGGCTGATATAAGGCGGGAAAAAGAATAATGTTGATTGTTATCGATAATTATGACTCATTTACATATAATTTAGTACAATATTTGGGGGAATTAAAATGTGATTTGAAGGTTTTTCGCAATGATGCCATAACATTAAACCGTATCGTGAGAATGAAGCCAACTGCGATCGTGATATCGCCGGGTCCAGGGCGACCGGAAGGCGCGGGGATTTCGGTTGAGTTAATCGAAAATCTGGCAGGGCAAATCCCAATTTTAGGGGTTTGTTTAGGGCATCAGGCCATAGGGTATGCCTTTGGAGGTAAAATTACCCATGCCAAAAGATTGATGCATGGGAAGACCTCAAAGGTTACACATGATGGTAAAGGCATTTTTAAATCTATTAAAAACCCCTTTGAAGCCACACGCTATCATTCTTTGGTTATTGATCGAAAGTCTTTGCCTGATTGTTTTATAATCCAAGCTGTGACGAAAGATAAGGATCGAGAGATCATGGCAATCCAACATAAGGAGTATCCTATATATGGTGTTCAGTTTCATCCGGAATCGATTTTAACAGGAGAGGGGAAGCAGATCCTCAGTAACTTTTTAAGAATGTCATGAAGAAATATATTGAAAAATTAAGAAACAAGGAACATCTCTCCCAGGCCGAGATCGAAGAATTTCTGCACGGTGTGATGTCCGGGAGCATTCCTTCGGAAATTATATCCGATTTTCTTTTAGCCCTTAATGCCAAAGGTCCGACCATCGATGAGATAACCGGTGCGGCTAAATTATTGCAGAAGTTTTATATCCCAGTTCCCACGCACCATGAGATCATTTTAGATACATGCGGTACCGGAGGGGATCAAAAGCACACGTTTAATATTTCAACTATCGTTGCTTTTGTGGTTGCCGGTTGCGGTGTCATTGTCGCAAAACACGGAAATCGCTCCGTTTCAAGTAGCTGTGGTAGTGCCGATGTGCTTGAAGCCCTTGGTGTCAATCTTAATATGGATAATGATCGTTTGGGGACATGTTTAGATGAAGTTGGTATCGCCTTTCTTTTCGCCCAAAAATTGCACCCGGCGATGAAGAATGTCGCTGCCGTGCGTAAAGCCCTGGGGGTTAAAACCATTTTTAATATCCTGGGGCCTTTGATTAATCCGGCCAGGGCCACTCACCAAATCATGGGTGTATACCGTCGAGAATTGATTGACCCCATCGCTGAAGTGTTAAAGAATTTGGGTCTTAAAAAAGCTTTAGTTGTTCATGGCGGTGATGGACTCGACGAGATAACCACAACAACTAAAACGTATGTCAGTGAGTGGGATGGGGCCCAAATTGTTGCGTATGATATCGAGCCGAATGAATTGGGTATTCCAATAGCGGAAGACCAGGCGCTAAAGGGTGGGGATGTGGCCTTTAATGCAAAAATCGTTGACAATATATTAAGTGGTCAGGCTGGTCCCCAACGGGATATTGTATTATTAAATGCCGCCTATGCACTTTATGCAGCCGATAAGGTTGGCGATATCGGTCAAGGTCTGCAGCTCGCAGCCGATTCGATTGATAAAGGGTTAGCTTTAAAAAAGCTACAGGATTTAAAAGAATTCAGTAACCAAAAGTAAACGTATTGGCATTCGAATTGTGCAGGGATTTTTAAAAACTATAGTGGACCATAAAAAAAGCCTTTTAATAGCCAAAAAGGCTTTTTTCAATGAAGTCCGGGACCAGGTCGATCTAACCCAGCTGACACATTATCGGCTATTTAAAAAAGTAATCTCTCGTCCAGAAAAAATCAATTTGATAGCTGAAATAAAAAAGGCTTCACCTTCTAGGGGGATTATTCGAAAAGATTTTAATGCCCTGGAAATAGCTAAAATTTATTTTGAGTCAGGAGCTGCGGCCTTGTCAGTTTTGACTGAAGAGAAATATTTTCTTGGTAAATTATCCTATATCCGCGACATACAAGCCAGCATCAATATCCCCATTTTACGTAAAGATTTTATCATTGATGAGGCACAGATTTATGAGTCATTTCGAAGCCGTGCCTCTGCGATTTTGTTGATCGTTGCTATTTTGAACAAAAAGAAATTGCAGGATTTAATTAAGATGGCAAAAAGATTGGATTTGGATCCTATCGTTGAGATCCATAATGAGGGTGAATTAGAGATAGCCTTAGAATCGGGCGCAGACATCATAGGTGTTAATAATAGGGATTTAGATACTTTCCAAATTGACTTAAACCTCAGTCGACAATTAATTCCCAAAATGCCAAAAGATATTATAACCGTTGTCGAGAGTGGCATTAAAAATCATGAAGATATCAAGGAATTTAGGGATATGGGTGTTAATGCTGTATTAATAGGTGAAACATTTATGCGCTCCGATGATATCCCGTCGAAAATCGCCGAGATAATGGGCGGGCAGGGATGAAAAAACTCGTACGCGCTAAAATATGTGGCATCACTAATTTTAAGGATGCGAAGTTGGCTTATGACCTTGGTGCTTCAGCATTAGGGTTTATTTTCTACAAAAAAAGTCCTCGCTATTGTTGTCCTGCCAAGGCAGCCAAAATTATTTCAAAATTGCCGCCCCTCGTTACTCCTGTAGGTGTATTTGTGGATGAAAAACCGACTGCTGTTTTGCGCGTTGCAAAAAAATGTCATATTCAAACCCTTCAATTTCACGGCAACGAAACGCCGCAATATTGCCGTCAATTTAAAGGTTATACAATCATAAAAGCCATTCGTGTGCATGATCAAATTAAGGTTGCTGACCTGAAAGATTATAAAGTTAGCGCACTTCTTTTAGATACATATCAGCGGGGACTTTACGGGGGAACGGGGAAGACCTTTAATTGGATTAAAGCAAAGCAAATAAAAAGGCTTAAGATCCCGATTATTTTGTCTGGTGGCCTAACGTCACGTAATGTTGCCTGTGCGATTAATGATGTAAAGCCTTATGCACTCGATATTTCTAGCGGGATAGAATTAAGGCCGGGGAAGAAATCTCCAATATTACTTAAGTCACTATTTAAGAATATGTTAGCTTAATGACATATATTTTATGTTCCATATGCTCATTATTTTATAAGAGATTATGTGCTGAAAAATTTAAATATTGATTGTATATATTATTCAAAACAAATAATTTGCAATAAATTTGTTCAATAATTTAGCATAAGTCTTGAAAACAATATATATATATGTTATATTTCCATTAAGCCGATAAAGGTAAACCCAGGGAAACCTGGGGACGCAAAGCCACAGACCTACGTTGTTCGAATACCGGGAAGGCCCTAGAAGTCAAGGGCATAAAGACAAGAATGAAGGGTGAGTAGAGCAATATGGTGGCTGGGTTGCCGTGCGAGGCTGGGGGCCACAATCCCCATCTTTATCGGCTTTTATTTAAACATAAAATAAAATTTATCATAATTGAGGCAGCTGCTTACAAGGACAGGCAGCTGCCTTTTTTTGTTTTTTGTTGACAGGGCAGCTCAATTCCGATATACAAGAGCATGTGGAAAAAAATAAACTTTATAATCTTTTAATTTGGATAGTTGTTATAACGGGGTTGTATTATCGTTTTAAGATTTATTTCATGCAATTATCCATCGATTCTGGCGAATATGTCCGTCTCAGCGCTCTGCAAAATTATAGCTTTCTTCAAATTCTAAAATTTGGCCATTCGGTTATCACAGCTGTTCACGATCCTTATATCCTACTTATTATTCAGAAATTTTTTATTCAAATTTTGGGGGATAGTACACTTGCGATACGTTTTATCCCATTTTTATTTAGCTGTTTATCCCTACTCGTATTTTTAAAGGTTAAAGATTGGTTTATTGGGCCCCAGGCAAGCCTTTTAGCCACAGGCCTTTTGGCTTTTTGCCCGGTTTTAATTATTCGTACCGCTATTTTGGAGCCATACTCGACGGATGTTTTTGTTTCGTTAATCGTATTATTAGTCATTAAAAGAATGAGTTATGCAAAATTAATCTTTAAAGAAAGTTTAATATTGAGTTTTATTGGTTTGGTATGCTTTTTTTTCTCATTGCCGTCCATTTTTATTTTAATGAGTGGTTCTTTATCCTTAATAATCATGTCCCTTTTTAAAAACCAACGTCATCGGATTTTTCCACTAACTTTAATATTGATTTCTTGGGTGTCAGGTCTTTTTGTTTATTATATCTATGCCCTGAAGTATTTCAGCAACACCAGTTATATTTTGCAGGATTGGTCTGATAGATTTCTCCCATCATGTTATGATCCTTATCTTATCAGTGAAATAATAGGACGCCTGGCAGATTTGATGCGTAGTCGCATGGGTATCCCGTCCATTGGTGGTATGGGACTTATGGTTGTAGGCAGTATATTCATGTGGCGTACTAAAAGATGCCAATCTTTAGTTTTTCTGTCTACATTATTTATGGTTATTCTTGCATCCTGCATGAATAAATACCCTTTTTATGGACGTGTATTAATCTTTCTAATCCCTGTATTTATACTCATGATGGCGTCTGGATATGAATTTATTGTGATAAGATTCAAAAAAAATTATCTGAAATGGGTGGGTGTTTTGATTTCTATTCTGATTATTTACCAGCCGTTAGGAGAAACACAACAAAAACTTCAGGGTTATTCAGAAGGAAAGGGCATGGAGCCAATCATTAAATATATTCACAATAATTATTTAGAAGGGGATATTGTCTACTATTTTACGGATGATAAGTTAAAGCTATCCTATTATAAAGAAAGATCGGGGTTTGTATTAAAGAATTTCATTCAAGGGGTGAGTTATATGGAGAATGAAAAATATATTGAGGAAATCAAGAAGTTGTCAACTTTCAAACGTGTTTGGGTAATTTTTGGAAGAAAAGATAACCTCGTTCTGGACATAAGATTGTTTGAAGATATTTTGATGCGCCATAAAGCCAAAAAAATTGATTCATATGATGTATATGATTACATGTGTGAACTTTTTGCCTTTGGCGGGTAGTTTCTGCGATTTAAATAACACAGTGGAATATAAATAAAAATTATATATAATACTTATAGGATCATGTAATTTAGGATAATGAAAGGAAATTGATATGATGCATTTAAAAATGAAACTGATATTTAATCCGCCACTATTTATATATATATTTGTATTTTGTTTTTCTGCAACAGCCCGAGCGCAAATTGGTACTGATTGGATAAAATGTTCCGATCGTTCCGTCGCCGCCGAGCGCACACAATTTTCAGGGTATGGGGTGACCGTTTATAAAGGAAAAACCGATCAATTACTTATCATAGCAAATCAGGGCAGTGATCGGGCGCGCTTTTGCCTGCAGATCTTGGGGCGATGGAAATTCATAGGGTTTAGGGAATATCCCCAAGGCTCGGCTAAAGGCAAAAAAACAGTAGTCTTTGCGATATCCAATGATTCAGTAGATCGGTATTTCAACATCAAATCGGGCGAGGAGATTTTTCTGGAGCAAGACGAGGATGGCAAGACTTTTATAAGTTACTCGGCTAATGCCCCGGAACGGATTTTTACACGATAATATTGTCTAGAATTGATATCGTTCATAAAAAAGTTTTGTCATTTTTAATAGAATAATACGTTGATAATGGATACAATTTGCTTATATGAAAAAAATGTTTTTACGGGTTTATCAGCCCCTCGATATTGAAGAAGTTAAGAAGCATCTTCTCATTTATGGTGACTTATCTGCAAACTGTGCCAATTGTCAAGCTATTGATTTGAAGCTTGATGTGAAACAGTGTCCCCAGTGCAAGACAGATTTTAAATTTATTGCCTTCCGTAATGTCCGCAGTCATATCCCCAAATTGATCAAATTGCACGAAGAGCGTCCTGAGGTCAAGTTGATTGATTTTGATGATTATCAGCGTCATTGGGCAACTCACAAGGCTCAGGAGTTCTTGAAATGATTAATAAAAAACGTCTTGTCGCATTGACTCGAAAAGTCATTTCAATTGATTCGACTAATCCGCCCGGCAAAGAGCTTGCGTTAGCTCAATATATCACCAAAGAATTGCTATCTTGGGGGCTTGAGGCCGAAACATATAGCTTTGAACTAGGACGTCCCAATGTTATAAGTGTTATTAAGGGATGCCTGCCTCCCAGGCAGGCAAGACGGGAAGCCCTTTTATTAACGCCCCATATTGATACAGTTCCTTTTGGAAAAGGGTGGAAGCATGATCCTTTGGGAGGCAAGATTATACGCAATAGAATTTATGGACGTGGGGCCACAGATGATAAGGGCAACTTAGCCTGTAGTTTGGAGGTCATGCATAGCCTGATCGAAGATAAGGTGAAATTAAAAAGGGACCTTATATTGGCGGCAACGGTTGATGAAGAAACAGGGAGCCATGCGGGTATCGTTCCTTTGTTGAGAAAGAAAATATTAAGGCCGGGAGTGGCCGTTATTTTGGATTCCGATGAATTTGATACGATCGTCGTTCAGAAAGGCCTGATCCATCTGCGTGTTCAGATACATGGGAAAAAAGCACATGGGGCCTATAATTGGAGGGGTATTAGTGCGATCGAGGTCGCGGCTCGAATTATTAATAAGATCAAAAAACACAAGTGGCCCTATAACAAACACCGTTTTTTAAGACATCCAACGGTCAATGTGGGGACTATCTATGGCGGGGATAAGGTTAATATGGTGGCGGATTTTTGTGAGTTCTCCCTTGATATAAGATTCCTGCCACATACAAATCCTGAGGACGTATTGGCCCAAGTTTGGAAGATTGTTAAAAACGAGGCTAAAAAATACACGATTGTAATCGATAATGTTCAGAAACCATTCGAAATCGATCCTGGACATAATGCCGTTAAGACGTATTTATCAAGTGCTAAAAAGATGAATGTGCAGCCTAAGGTCAGGGGCAGCGAGGGCGCTACTGTTATCACATTTTTTCAGGAAACTGGGATCCCGGCCTTTGCGACGGGGTATGGCGCGCATGGGACGGCCCATACTAATGATGAATATGCCGAAGTAAATACTTTGGTTAAGGGGGCCCAAGTCTTGGAAAGGTTTGTTAAAGATTATTGCGGAGTACTTTCATGAAGCCCGTGAACCATACAGCGGCATCGGGTGCTATCGGTTTACTGTTCGGGGCAGTCACTGGGTCATGGGTCTCCGCCTGGGTTTGTTTTTTGTCTGGGGTTTTGATCGATATCGACCATGTCTTGGATTATTATTTAACTAGAAGAAATTGGCCAATATCGTATGAGTCGTTATATAAGTTTTGCGTCTTTGAAAAAGAAGGTAAGGCATATTTGATTTTCCATTCATATGAGTTCATTTTTCTTGTGTGGATTGCCGTGGTCATTTATCCGTTGAATTTTATTTTATGGGCCTTGGCGATAGGTATGTCAACACACATATTATGTGACCATATCACGAATCCGTATAAACCGTATTTTTTGTTTTTTATCCGTCGTTTGCGATATGGCTTTGACAAGAAATTTATTTATACAGATAACGACAATACAAAAATAAGATGAAGTGTAAAAAAATATTATTAATTTCATTTATGCTGGGGTTATTAACGTCAAGCGCTTTTGCCCAGGGTTCGTTTAGGGAAGGGGAAATGTTTACATATGCGATTAAGAAACTTGGCATGAAGATGGGAGAGGCTTCTTTGGTTTTTAGTGGGGAGTCGGTCTATGAGGGCAAAAAAGTTTTATTAATTACGTTTACGGCTTCAGCGTTGAATTTTTTCGACCAGGAAAAGATCTATGTTGACCCAAAGACTTTTTTGCCTGTTGCCGTTCAGCGGGATATCAATATATGGGGGAAAAAAGAGAAGATCACCGAAAAATATGATCCCGTTAAGGGGAGTGTTGAGATTATTAAAATATCAGGAGGGAAGCCCCATTCTGAGATTATCAACAAAGAAGGTGGCCCTCTGGATAATATATATTGTTTTATTTATCGCTACCGTAAGAACGGAAAGATGGGGGCCAAACAAGACATGACGATGAATTTGCCCACCAAGCAAGTTACATTACGGAAGGTTGGCTCTTCGCGCATAAAGGTTGCCGGGGAACAATTCAAGTCCGTTGTCATTGAAAGTGTGCCGCGTCAATATAAGGTATGGTTTGGACCTGGGCCCCAAAAGATTCCCTTACGGATAGACGGCGCGGTCGGAATGGCGTCGACATCGCTCATATTATCCGAATATAAATAAATTAAATCTGGAGTTAATTATGGATTACAAGGGTAAAATTGTTTTTGCAAGCGGACGGCATGGTGACTATGACATCTTTACACTTAATTTGGAAACCCAGGCGCTAAAGCAGTTGACCTCGGGGCCTTATTTCAACGATTGTCCGCAATGGTCTCCGTATGGGAACAAAATTATATTTATTTCAAATAGAACAGGGACTCCTGAAATTTGGATGATGGATGAAGACGGTGCGAATGCGATAAGGATCACGCACAAAAATAAATGGCAAAATTGGCCGTCCTGGTCCCCTGATGGTCAAGCATTGGTATTTTGCGCTAATTATGACGAAAACATCAATGTATATACTATGAATATTGATGGCACCGACCTTCAGCCCATTACCCAAGATGCGGCTATGGATTATACGCCCCAGTTTTCTCCTGATGGCAAACAAATCATTTTTACTTCAAAGCGAAGCGGTCATTGCGATATTTGGACGTATGACAGGTCTACGCAGAAACTGGAGCAACTCACGACTTATGAAGGTAAAGATTATGCTCCGTGTTATTCGCCTGATGGCAAAATAATAGCGTTTGTAAGTGGATTATTGGGCAAAGATGGGAAGGAAAACCTGGAATTATTTATCATGGACGTTCAGACAAGGAATGTGACACGTTTGACTACTGATCTGGGTGAACAAAGTCAAGCAGCCTGGTCGCCAGATGGCAAGCACTTGGTTTTTGTCTCTTCTGCCGTCGACTCTGCGCTGGGGCATCTGCATATTATCGACGTTGACAGTCATAAAATAACAGCGTTAAAATATGATAGATCTCTAATGGATGCAGAGATCAGCGCAGATGTCAAGGGCATGTTGTTGTTTAAATATTTGCCAAGATGGATTTTGAGAAGATTTTATCCCCAAGATTATTTCGCCCATGATCGATATCCAGATTGGAAATAATATTTTATTCCAGTCATAAACGCATTTACAAAGGAGATATGCGATGACAGATTTTAGGAAAATCATTGCTAAATTAAATGAGGATTACAATACGGCTATGCAGAAGGACACGCCGGAAACCTACAGCCGATTGTCGACAATTTTTGAAGATTTGAGTGCTTATCTCAGGGAGCAAATCCAAGAAATGACCAAGGCGGACATTCTCGAGGTCGTTGATAAACTAAAGAACGGGCTGACGATAACCCCTCAGGATAAGGAGCAAATTAAGCTATGGATTGTCGGTGACGCAGACTATTACGTAAAGATGGAAAATAATTTTAAAGACTGGCAAAATGAGCTTAAGCGATTGATGGATGAGATTAATACATGCACAGGCGCCAATGAGGATGTAACGACCGCATTGAAACTGAGAACATTGTTGCGTGATGGGGCGCGCGTTTTAGCTGATATTTTTTATTATGTGGAGCAGCGTCAACGTGTTGCTGCGTTTGATGCGTCCACAGATGAAATTGATCCCCAGGAACGGGGTTTTCTTATCCGGATTCTTGAACAAAAAATCAATTCTGACGACTTCTAAATCCAGGCATTGTTTATTGTTGCATGTAGATGAAGTATATGTTAGGCTAGGGACTCTTTAGGGGAATACTCAATATGGCATATAGAAAATATCCTGACAAAACAGGCCACTATGATGTGTTTGGGGGGAAGTACGTTCCTGAAACGTTGATGGCCCTCCTGCATGATTTAGAGATTACTTTCAAGGGTTTGTGCAGGGACAGCCATTTTAAGAAAGAATTTGCTTTCTATCTTAAGGAATATGCCGGCCGTCCCACCAATTTATATTATGCCAAGCGCTTAAGTAAACATTTAGGGCATCTTGACGTTTATCTTAAACGGGAAGATCTTTTGCATACGGGAGCCCATAAAATCAATAATACATTAGGTCAGGTCCTTGTGGCTCGTCATATGGGCAAGAAACGAATTATTGCAGAGACGGGAGCTGGTCAGCATGGAGTCGCTACGGCAACTGTTGCGGCATTATTTGGCATGCAATGTGAAATATATATGGGGACAGAGGACATTGAGCGCCAGGCCTTGAACGTATTTCGTATGAAACTTTTGGGAGCCAAGGTCAACCCGGTGACTACCGGCTCAAGGACATTAAAAGATGCGATGAATGAGACCATCCGTGACTGGGTTACAAATGTCAAAGACACTTTTTATATTATCGGTTCAGTAGCGGGTCCGCATCCCTATCCTCTTATGGTGCGAGAATTTCAGAAAATTATTGGCCAGGAAGCCAAACGCCAGTTTTCGCAGAAAGCCAAACGTCGGTTGCCTGATTATTTGGTGGCATGTGTTGGGGGTGGCAGCAATGCGATGGGGCTTTTTTATCCATTCGTCAATGATAAAAAGGTCAAAATGATTGGTGTTGAGGCCGGGGGATTTGGGCTTCCATCTGGGAAGCATGCCGCCACGATTTTGGCCGGGACCATTGGCGTTTTGCACGGTAGCAAAAGTTATTTGCTCCAAACGGCTCAGGGCCAAATTAAGATTGCGCATTCGATTGCAGCCGGTCTCGATTATCCAGGAGTTGGGCCGGAACATTCATATTTTAAAAAGATCGGACGAGCAAAATATGTCTCTCAAACAGATAATGAGGCTATTAAGGGATTAAGACTTTTATCCGAAACAGAAGGGATCATCCCCGCTTTAGAGACGGCCCATGCGATATCATATTTAGAACATTTGGCACGCCAGGTTAAAAAGAAAACGTATGTTATTGTGTGTTTATCCGGCAGGGGGGATAAGGATGTCACCTCAATAAAAGATGTTCTCAAATAGGGCCAAATTTATGAAAGCCAACCGCATCAATAAAGTCTTTAACAAGTTAAAAGCCAATAAACAAAAGGCCTTTATTGCCTATATAACTGCCGGCGATCCTAATCTCAAGGTAACCGAGAGAGTGATCCCGGTGTTGAGGGATGCCGGTGCCGATATGATTGAAATAGGTCTTCCTTTCTCTGATCCCTTAGCCGACGGACCGACTATTCAGGAGGCATCGCAGCGTGCTTTGGCTGGCCATGTAACATTGGATAAGGTTTTTTCGATGGTGAAACGTTTGCGTCGCCATGTTCAGATCCCCTTAATTTTCATGACATATTACAACCCGGTGTTTTATTATGGGGAAAAGAAATTTTTACAACGCTGCGCTCAATACGGTATTGATGGCGTTATTATCCCTGATTTACCTCCTGAGGAAGCCAGTAATCTAATTGTCATCGGGCGCAAGGAAAATGTCGCAACCATATTTTTAGCCTCGCCCACCACGACCAAGGACCGCTTTAAAAAGATCGGGCGTTTTTCCAATGGGTTTATTTATTATATCTCTTTGACGGGGGTTACGGGTATACGGCGCAACTTACCGAAAGAGATTGTTAAGAACATTAAAAATATCAAGAGGTTAACCAACAAAGCGATATGTGTTGGTTTTGGGATTTCAACACCCCAACAGGTCTTGGCCGTCGCCAAAAATGCTGACGGTGTTATTGTTGGCAGCGCGATCGTGAAGCGTCTTGCCCAGTTCGGTGACAGTAAGAATTTAGAGAGACATATCTATCATTTTGTAGAAAAGTTGGCTCGAGCTTGTCACAAAACCTACGCCTGATTCTTTTTTAGAATTAATGACATTTTGGTATTTACGGAAAGGGTAGTTCATGTATAGAAAAAGTGTATTACCAAATGGCATGAGGATTGTTACCCACTCAATGGCTCAGAGGGATAGTGTCGCGTTGGGATTTCTCATTGGCACGGGTGGGCGCTATGAAGAAGACCGCATCAAGGGTGCAGCTCATTTTCTTGAACATATACTTTTTAAAGGAAGTAAGACGTATTCTTGTGATCAGATCAAACAATCAGTGGAGGGGGTGGGTGGTACTTTAAACGCATTCACCGCCGAAGACAAGACATGTTATTATGCTAAAGTTCCTGCCAAGTATTTTGTTCAGGTTTTTGATGTTTTGGCTGATATGATTGCGCATCCTTTGATTGCCAAGAAAGATGTGAACAAGGAGCGGACGGTGATCATGGAGGAGATCAAGATGTATCATGATCTGCCGCATTTTTATGTATTAGAGCTTTTAGATAGTCTTATGTGGCCAGAAAATCCTCTGGGCAAAAGTTTGGCTGGAACGCTTGAGTCCGTTGCCCATATGTCGGCTACAGACTTGAGGCATTTCTGTGGGAAACACTACACACCGAATAATACAGTTATGTCAGTATGTGGAGGCATTGACCATCAAAAGGTAGTTAAGTTGGCCAACAATAAGTTTGCCCAATGCCCGCAAGGCACGCGGCCTGATTTTATACGGGTGGATAATTCTCAGAATGGGCCACGCATTAAGCTGAAAAAGAAGAATATTGAACAAATGCATGTTGCTTTAGGTATGTTGGGTTTCAGTGAGGCGCATCAAGACCGCTATGTGCTTGGTCTTTTGCATGTCATTTTGGGGGCTAATATGTCCAGCCGATTATTTAATCAAATTCGGGAAAAGAATGGATTGGCCTACTCCATTGCGACATCCATGAAATTTTTTAAAGACACAGGTATGTTCATGGTGCGCGCGGGTGTTGATAATAAGAAGGTCGCAGAAGCGATCGCCCTTATCATCAAGGAATTGGGTAAGATCAAAAAGCGGCCGGTATCACAGGATGAGCTTAAGAGAGCCAAGGATTATTTTATTGGGCAGACAGTTTTGGGCTTGGAGGATACCCTGGAGCATATGCTATGGATCGGCGATTCACTGATGACCTTCGGTAAGCCACGAACGCTCAAGGATGTTATTAAGAAAATCGAAGAAATAACAGCAGGGGATCTTCAGCGAGTTGCTAGGTATGTTATCGACGAAAAGAAATTTAATTTAGCTGTTATTGGCCCGTTAGAAGATGCGCATCAGAAGAAATTGCATCAAATCATGGCGATCCAATAAAATGATCATTGATTTTTATGGCAACAAGTGCATCCGGCAAATTGTGCAGGGTATTGATTTTTATAAAGGATTTCGTTTTTTGGGATTGACAACTTAAGTTTTATCAGGTAGATTAAACTAAATTATTCATCAATCAATTTAAGGAGGCGACCTTATGGAGGAATTATCCTTCTACGATGTGAAAACTAAGGCCAAATTCAACACAAGCGAATATGATATCAGACAAAAGTCAGGAAAATTTTTTGCGGTTGCCAAATCCAAGGCCGGGACCCATGAATGCTGGCGTGTTCTTTCCAAGGACCAGGCTGCTAAATTGAAGAAATAAGTCAGATATAATTCCCTGCATATTTCCCATTTACAGAATCCATGAGATGTAAGGTGGCTCAGCCACCTTTTCATGGATTGTTATGAGGTTTGTAATTACTAAGTTGGTATCTTTCACAGCTCGAAAATTAGCAAAATTAATAGCACACTTTGCTTCAAACAAGAAGGCAGAAGATATTGTCGTCCTTGATATGCGTAAGGTCGCCAATTTTTGTGACTATTTTGTTATCTGTTCAGGAAATTCTGATCGCCAAATAAAGGCTATTGCCAAAGGTATTGAAGAAGGGCTATATGACCAGGGGCAGTCTGTACGTCATAAGCAGGGTCTTAATGAAGGCCGTTGGGTAGTTATCGATTTGGGCACGGTTGTTGTACATGTATTTGATAAAGAAAGAAGAGAGTTTTACGGCCTTGATTATTTATGGCAGGAAGCCAAGCATGTCAACTGGTCTTGATGTTTCATTTTGAGTTGTTTATCCTCCTTTCATAAAAACATATCCTTTATTTCTTTTGGGCAACCCAAATTTTCGAAAAAGATAAAATTCTTGTGTCCGAGAGTGATATAATAAATTTATAATATTATTATATAAGATGCTTGAGGTATTAAAAAAAAGATTAAAAGTTTCTCTAGAAAAATCTCTCAAAGATTTTTATCCTAATCGTAATGAAATTCCCCCGATTGAGATCGAAGTCCCTAAGGACAAGACCCATGGTGATTTTGCTCTCAATATCGCTTTAAAATCCGTTAAAATTTTAAAGAAAAATCCCATTGCTATCGCTGAGGACATGGCCAAGCTTTTCCGGGGTGCTTTGATTCAAGATAATTTAATGCACAATTTTGATGCGATTGAAGTCGTTAAGCCAGGTTTTATCAATTTCCGCCTTTCCAGAAAGGCAATATATGAGATCCTTTATGATGTTTTTGAGAAAAAGGATGCCTATGGCTCATCGCAAATAGGTAAGGGCCAGAAGTTACAAATAGAGTTTGTTTCAGCTAATCCGACCGGACCTTTGAGTGTGGCTCATGCGCGACAAGCTGCCTTTGGAGATGCCCTGGCCAATGTACTCAAGGCTTTAGGTTTTGATGTTGTCAAAGAATATTATGTTAACGATGAGGGGAATCAGATCAAACTTTTAGGTGATTCGCTATGCATCCAGGCCCAAAGATTACTATCAAAAGATAAAAAGGCCTCAGAACCTCAGGAAGAAGTGCATTATCAGGGGGATTATGTCATCGAGATGGCGAAGATCTTTATTCATGATTTTAAGATTGATAGTCAAGAGAAGCTCGAGCAGCATAAACAGAGTGGCGTGGCTGCTGGTTTTGCATCCGCCTATTTACTTGATGTCATCAAAAAAGAGCTTGAGGCGTTCCATGTTCATTTTGATATTTGGTCTTTTCAAAGCAAGATTGCCACAACTCAAGAGATCGAGACGGTCTTTAATGAATTTAAAGAGCAAGGTTATTTGTATGAAAAAGAAGGCGCCCTATGGTTTAAATCAACCGAGTTCAATGATGATAAAGACCGTGTGGTTAAAAAGAGTGATGGAACGTATACATATTTAGCCCCTGACATCGTGTATCATAAGGATAAATTTAAACGGGGTTTTAATAAAGTCATCAATATCTGGGGGCCCGATCATCATGGGTATATCCCCCGCCTTAGAGCTGCTGTCCAGGCCTTGGGGCAAAATGCGGCATCGCTTTGTGTGTTGATTGTCCAATTGGCTACGGTCTATCGGGAGGGTAAGCCCGTATCCATGTCAACCCGCAGCGGACAATATATTCAGCTTCAAGAAGTCATCGATGAGGTGGGTGTCGACGCTGCTAGGTTTCATTTTCTTATGCGACATATAAATGCCCATTTAGATTTTGACCTGGCTCTCGCTAAAAAAGAAAGTCCAGAGAATCCTGTTTTTTATATTCAATATGCATATGCGCGCATCCATAGTATTTTTAAAAAATCTCAAGAAGCCGAGTTTAAACCGAAAAGCGGGGATTTGAAATATCTCCGGGAGGTTGAGGAGATCAGCATTATAAAATTGTTGGGGTTTTTCCCTGAGATGCTTCTTATCTGTTATCGGGAGATGGATACCTTTAGTCTTATTAGTTATTTAATGGAGTTAGCTTCGGCCTTTCATAAATTCTATGACTGCCATAAAGTTTTAGACCCTCAACATGTCGCTCTATCGAACGAACGGTTGGCCCTTATCAATGCAGTTCGTATTGTTTTGGATAACGGATTAAGGCTTCTGGGAATTACCCGTCCCCAAAGGATGTAATATTCTATGGCATTATTGGCTCCTCGAAAAAATTGGAAAATTAAACCCGCGGATATAAGGCTTCAGCGCACATTGTCGCGCGACATGAATATCTCGCTGTTGATGGCTCAGCTGTTGCTCAATCGCAATGTAAAAGATGCAACCGAAGCCTCCCAATTTTTATCATGTTCTCTGTCTCATCTTTTTGATCCCCTTATGATGCAGGACATGTCCAAGGCGATTACGAGAGTGAAACGTGCCCTTCAGAAAAAGGAAAAAATATTGATATTTGGGGATTATGATGTGGATGGTGTAACCTCCATCGCCATTCTTCAAAGGGTATTAGAGCAAATGGGGGCGGATGTTTGCCATCACATTCCCCACAGAGTTCATGATGGGTATGGTTTAAATAATATGGTCGCCCGGATCGCACGTCAGAAAGGGGCATCCCTTTTTATATCCGTAGATTGTGGGATCACAGCCATTCATGAAGTTGACCTTCTTACTAAGGCCGGTATTGATGTGATCGTCATTGATCATCATGAACCTTCGGCTAACGGTCTTCCCAGTGCCTTGGCGGTCATTGATCCCAAAAGAAAAGATGACAGGTATCCCTTTAAGGAATTAGCCGCTGTCGGTTTGGTTTATAAATTTATTCAGGCCCTAACCGGGAGCTTAAACGAAGATCTTTTGGATTTTGTTGCCTTGGGTACTGTGGCGGATGTTGTCCCTCTCATATCGGAAAACCGTATTTTGGTTAAGTATGGTTTAGAGCGAATTAAAAATACCAAAAGTGTTGGCCTGGCGGCATTAATGGAAGCTGCGAAACTAAAACCCACATCTATAAGTCCCCAGGCGATAGGCTTTATTTTAGGGCCCCGTTTAAATGCCACCGGGCGCATAGATTCCGCACGCAAATCACTGGAGCTATTGCTGTGTAATAACGAATTGCAGGCAGCGCAAATGGCGCAAAATTTGAATTCATTGAATAATGACCGCCAGAAACTGCAGCGGCAAATTATACAGGAAGCGGTTGGGATTGTTGACAAGGAAGTCAATTTCAAGAATGATAAAGTGATCGTGGTTAGCAAGGATGGCTGGCATAAAGGCGTGCTTGGGATAGTCGCTTCCAGGGTATGCGAAATGTATTCACGACCTGCGGTTGTCATATCCCTTGAAAATGGTGTAGGGAGTGCCTCCGCGCGTTCGATCTCAGGATTTCACCTTTCTGAGGCCTTAAATCATTGTGCTGCATTACTTGAGGAATTCGGTGGTCATAAATTAGCGGCTGGGTTAACAATACGTGCTGAAAATATCATGACTTTTAGAAGGCACATAAATGATTTTGCAAAGGATATATTGAAAGTTAAAGACCTTGTTCCGGTCATTGATGTGGATTGTGAGGTCCCGTTATCAGTCTTAAATCAAAATTTATTTAAAATGACTGAAAGCCTGCAACCATTTGGCGAAGGCAATCCTGTCCCGTTATTTTGCACGCGACAATTAAAAATTAAGGCCAGACCAGTAAGACGTGCCAAGGAAACATTAAAGCTGTGGTTGACGGACGGGACAATGACGATATCGGCCGTTGGTTTTGGCATGGCGGCGTGTGCCGACTATTTGGCCCCAGGGCATGAGGTCGATGTTGTTTACCAACTGTCACTGGATACATGGGGCAAGGCACCAACTTTGCAGTTGAAATTGAAGGATATAAAGACAAGCACGGTTTGAAGTTGGGAAAATTGATGATTAGGCTTTTGTGACCTTGCCGGCTTTGAGGCATTTTGTGCAAATAACGACTTTTTTTGTGGCACCGTTGATCTTTGCGCGTACCGTTTGGAGATTGGGTCGAAATTTACGCAAGGTTTTTCCGACGATTTTGGCACCGGCACCACCTTTGCGTCTTATCATACCGCGCCTTTTATATTTGCGGCCTGATTGAGGTCCTTTACCGCAGATTTCACAAGTTTTTGGCATGTCATGTACCTTAAGTGTAATGAAATTAAATTAATTAACTCACAAAGTATAATCAAATTCACTAAAATGTCAAGCTATAATTTATACACATGAGAAAAAATGCTCTAAAAGAGGCAAAAAAAAATATATTGGGTCAGGGGAAATTTATCAGGCTGGTATCCATCCATGGATGGGAGTATGCTGAGCGGATTCATTGTCGAGGTATTGTAATTATTTTGGCCGTAACCCAGGAGGGCAAACTGATCTTTACCGAGCAGTTTAGGCCACCTGTCGCCGGTAAGGTTATTGAGTATCCAGCCGGATTAGTAGCTGATAAACATGAGAATCAGGGGGAGAGTTATCGTTCCGCTGCCAAAAGAGAGCTTTTAGAAGAAACCGGCTATAGCGCTCAGCGAATGACAAAGTTGGTGCGAGGCCCGTCCTCGAGTGGGGCGTTATCTGCTATTGTCACATTTGTATTGGCTCGCGGACTTAAAAAGATCGCTGAAGGCGGGGGGGATGCCAGTGAAAATATAAAGGTGCATGAAATACCTTTTCATCAAGTTGAAAGATGGCTTAAAGCACAGGAGAAGATCGGGCGTTTGATTGATCCCAAAATTTATGCTGGACTTTATCTTTTAAATAAATATAATATCTATAATTTTAAATAAAGATAAACCCGTTAAATTCATAATTAATTGTACAGTAATGGAAAGGATTCAATAATGGTTTCTTACAAAGATTTAGGGTTTGTTAACACAAGAGAAATGTTTAAAAATGCCATGGCAGGCAAATATGCCGTACCGGCCTATAATTTTAACAATATGGAGCAGATCCAGGCAATTATTGTTGCTTGCGTTGAGAGTCAATCTCCTGTTATTTTGCAGGTTTCCAGCGGGGCACGTAAATACGCGAATCAAACTTTGCTGCAATATATGGGGCAAGGGGCTGTTGAGATGATGCGTAATTTAGCCAAGGAAAAAGGTCTTAAGGAAATCCCGATCGCATTGCATTTAGATCATGGGGATACGTTTGAACTATGCAAGTCCTGCGTTGATTCTGGTTTTTCGTCTGTTATGATTGATGCATCCCACCACCCTTTCGAAGAGAATATCGCATTGACGAAAAAAGTCGTGGAATACGCCCATCAATTTGACGTCACGGTTGAGGGGGAATTGGGTGTCTTAGCCGGTATTGAAGATGATGTGCAGGCAGAAAAATCAACGTATACTAAGCCCGAGGATGTTATCGCATTTGTTGAAGGCACTAATGTGGATTCATTGGCCATATCGATCGGAACATCACACGGTGCGTATAAATTCAAGCCGGAACAATGCACCAAAAATGCTGAGGGTGTTTATGTCCCCCCGGATTTAAGGTTTGATATTTTGGAGGAGATTGAAAAGAAAATTCCTGGATTTCCGATTGTCTTGCACGGTTCTTCGTCTGTTCCTATGGAAGCGGTCAAGACTATAAATGACAATGGCGGTAAGCTAAAAGATTCTGTCGGGATCCCCGAGGAGCAGTTGCGCAAGGCAACTCAGTACAATGTATGCAAAGTTAATATTGATTCGGACGGGCGACTTTGGATGACGGCCGCGGTCAGAAAGGTATTCAGCGAGAAACCAGCTGAATTTGATCCACGTAAATATTTAGGACCAGCGCGTGATGCATTAATTGCAATGTATAAACATAAGAATGAAAAGGTTTTAGGATCAGCAGGTAAGGCATAATCAAAATAGATAATTTTTGACTGAATTTTCCAGCAAGATAAGTTTTGTTGACAATTAATTTTAATTTATGTATATTTAAGGTAACAAATAAGTTGCAGCAGTATGGTTGGAAATAGTAGCCAGATACATGCCCACAAGGCCATAGAAGTATCGCAGCAAAAATGTGCAAAAGGTTTGCCATTATTTACTATTTCCGGTGCTGATGTACAAGTAAAAAGGAGGTAGTAGTAATGGTTAAAGGCACAGTTAAGTGGTTTAATGACAAAAAGGGTTATGGTTTTATCGCTTCCGAAACAGGCGAAGATGTTTTCGTTCATTTCAGTGCGATCCAAGCCGATGGTTACCGCAGCCTTAGTGAAGGGCAACAGGTTGAGTTCGAATTAGAAAATGACCAGAGGGGTCCTAAGGCTAAGAACGTTCAGAAGGCATAACCATCTGAAAATAAACTTTATAGGCTCCGCATCATATGATGCGGAGCCTATTTTTTGGGAATCGAAGTATATGTAACATTGTACCGTGTGTTTTTTGTTTGACAATTGAATAGGGCTAAAGGTATAATAATTAGTCAAAAATAAATTGTTGATACTTGCCATTGTTTTAAGCAAATTTATAACATACTCGCTCCGCTTTATAATAACTTAACTCATTTGCGGAGTTAATTTTCGTCTTTACTTTTGAGGCTTTGTTTCACGATTATTAACACAAGTGACATCCTCGTAAAAGGAGGCAATATGAGTTTGACCCAAGGGGAACTAGATAAATTATTGAACGATCGAAGAGTCATTGATGAAATTAATCGCCATCTGTGGATTGAAAGCGAGAAGGCAGGAAGAGATATTGGTTTTGATAAAGCTAAGGAGGACTGGTTAGCTAATTTCTCAAAAGCCTGGATGCGATATCATTATCCGAACGGTCCCCAGGGTAGTCATAAATCCGACATTACCAACAAGACAAAAAAAATAAATGTATCTAGAAGGCGGCGAGCGAAATCCTATTTTATTTAAAATTTGAGAATTAGATTATTTCACCCCTCCCATAATTTCGATGTATTGCATCTACCTGCCTGGTCCTCATTCGTAAGGATCACTTAATTGTATATATTTATTTGGGGCATATAAACCATCAACAATATGAAATTTGAAATGAAAGGATAAAATATGGGAACCTTTAAGCTTGTTTTATTGCGGCACGGTGAAAGCGTATGGAACAAGGAAAACCGTTTTACAGGCTGGACAGATGTTGATCTTTCGGAAAAGGGGGTGGCCGAAGCAAAGCAGGCCGGTAAGGTGTTAAAAGAAGCAAACTATTCTTTTGATATAGCCTATACCTCTGTGTTAAAGCGTGCTATTAGAACCCTTTGGATCACTTTAGAGGAAATGGATTTAATGTGGATTCCGGTTTATCGGTCTTGGAGACTGAACGAACGGCATTATGGAGCATTGCAAGGTTTGAATAAGTCGGAGATGGCAAAGAAATTCGGAGAAGAGCAAGTCCATACATGGCGGCGTAGCTACGATGTCTGTCCTCCTTCCTTGGAAAAAAACGATGACCGTTATCCAGGCAAAGAAGATAAATATTGGTCTTTGACCGATGATGAATTACCACTTACGGAGAGTTTGGAATTAACCGTTGCCCGTGTCTTGCCTTACTGGAATGAGGTTATGGCACCGGTTATCAAGAGTGGTAAAAGGGTGCTCATTTCCGCTCATGGTAACAGCCTGCGCGCATTGGTGAAATATTTGGATGATATGCCAAAAGATAAAATAGTGTCCTTAAATATTCCCACAGGGATCCCATTGGTTTATGAATTGGACCAAGAATTAAAACCGATTAAGCATTACTACTTGGGGGATCCAGAGGCCGTGGATAAGGCAATTAATTCAGTCGCTAATCAAGGGAAGAAATAGTTCCAGGGTTCTTTATTTTTTGTGATGATGCCCGGTGGGAGCAGAAAAGGTCTTTATCAAGAATTATGCGGATCAGTTAAGTGTTGTCAACGATGCGTCTTATGCCGCACAAGGAAGAATCCTGTAGTTGGTTCTGGTAGCCTGCATTCAAAAGTCATGTTTATCGGTGAGGCCCCTGGTAAAATGGAGGATGAAACCGGTCAGCCATTTGTGGGACGTGCGGGACAAATTTTAGAAAGATTATTTGACGCGATTGGTCTTAGGCGACAAGATGTTTATATAACGAGCATTTTAAAGTGCCGACCTTTAAAGAACCGCAATCCAAATCCATCCGAGATCAAGGCCTGTACACCTTTCCTGGAAGAACAGCTAAGAATTGTTAGACCCAAAATAATTGTCCCTCTGGGGCATTATGCTGGTACATACTTTTTCAATAAATATGCATTGGGAAAATTTAAGATTTCGGACGTACATGCCAGGTTTTTTCAAATAAGGCCAAACAAAAGGTCGTTGTATCTAGTCCCTCAATATCACCCGGCTGTTGTGCTTTATAATGTTAAGGATTTTGCCCAACTTACAAAAGATTTTAAGGTTTTAAAAAGGGTGCTTGATAATAAACATCGGTCGTGATTGAAAATATTAATAAAGATACTATTAATGGATATATTGTTTTGATATAATTCGTTTATTGCAAATACAAGACAGGGAAGTATAAATAATGAAAAAGGCGAAAAACCGAATGAGACAAAGCACGTATAAAGAAATCTTTAATTCATCACCCGTGGCTTTAATCGAAATGGATTTTTCTTCACTATCTAAAATGCGTAAAATTTTAGATGAAAAAACGGTAACGAATTACCGTAAATATTTAATGGAAAATATAATGATTACAAAAAAGACTTTTGGCGGATTTCGGATTGTCAATGCGAATAAGGCCGCTTATGAGCTTTTCGGTACTCGCAGCAAAAGGCAACTCAAGGAACATTTAACACGTACTTTCACAGCCCATTCTTCAGACCTTTTGGTGGAACAATTTGTGGCCCTCTTGGAAGGTGACTGTGAGTTCGCCGGAGAGTTTCAGCATAAAACTTCTGGGCGTAAATATCGAGATATTTTCTTGAAACTCAGGACCGTTGGGGCAAAATCAAAACCATTTAGCCGTGTCATCATGACATTGCAAGACATCACCATATGGAAAAATTTGGAACGTCAGTTGCGTAAACGCGCTCAGCTTGACGGGTTAACCCATTTATTTAATCACAGCACCATCATGCAACGCTTAGAGCAGGAATTGATCCGTGCCAAGCGTTATGGGTTGAGCTTGTCCTGCATGATGATCGACCTTGATTTTTTCAAGGTTATTAATGACAAATTCGGTCATCAAAAAGGTGATCAGATTTTAAAACGGGTATCTAAAATGATCAAAAATTGTTTCCGCCGGGTTGATATTGTTGGTCGTTATGGGGGGGATGAGTTCTTAATTATCTTGCCACAGACAAAGAGCCAACTTGCCCAATATGCAGCCCAACGCCTTAAAAAAACGTTTGGGGATACGGTCTTTTCTTATCGCAAAGCCATCACGTTCCATATCACATTAAGTATCGGTATCGCAGGATATCCGACGAAGAAGGTTAAGGATGCCAAGGATTTGGTAGCCTTGGCCGACAAAGCCATGTATGCGTGTAAGGCCGCCGGAAGAAATCAAATAAAAATCGTGTGAGATCTATATGTATTTTCTAAAGAACCTGTCTTCGGGCAGGTTTTTTTTATAGGTTTATCCTATCAATACCGTCAACGTGATCGAGTGAGAAATATGGGACTTAAAACTTGCTGGCAGATTCAGTGTGGGATACACTCATCTAAGATTGGTGCAGCGCAAATAATTCGAACGCTGTTGAGCGATATTATTTTAGATCCCGGGTCTATTGTCGAGCAAGAAATCGGAAAACGGCAGTATATAAGTGCTTTTTTTACGGACCGTCAGATGGCCCATAATACTTTTAATATAGTCAAAAATTTAAAAGTTAAAGGCATGAGGGTAAGATTTGCGATCATCAAGTCTCAGGATATCTTAAAGACCCAAAAAATCAATAAGCCAATAGATCTATCAAATAGTTTCTTTGTCGTAACGGATTTAAATAAGGCCATTCAAGAAAGAGTGGGCAAAACGCCTATTAAAATTTTAAGTCAAATGGCTTTTGGTACGGGGGCGCATGAAACAACGCGTTTTATGGTTCAGTTGATCGAAAAATGTCGTGGACGCTTGCCAAGCTTTTTCGATGTTGGCACCGGGAGCGGCATTTTGGCTATCGTTGCCAGTAAATGTGGGGCCCAAAGGATTTATGCACTTGACAATGACAGTAACTGCATACAGGCTGCACGCATGAATTTCAGGGTCAACGATACTGTCAACGTCCGACTTATTGGGTCCCCTCTTTATAAATTCAAGGAAAACATTCAATTCGATTTTGTTGCGGCCAATCTTGTTACCGATGAGCTTTTGTCCAATAAAGAAGTGATTTGTCGTCATGTAAAGAAAGGCGGCTATTTAGCGGTTTCTGGCATAGGGCTTGAGCATCTCATGCGTTTTAAAAAAAATTTTTGTAAATTACCATTCAGGTGCCTTAAGATATATAAGGGCAAGAAATGGGCCGCTTTATTATATAAAAGGACCAGGTGAATGAATCAGGCTGTCAAAAAATTTAAAACCTTACAGGAAGTCCAAGAGGCATTAGAGAAGGCCCATATCAATCCAAAGGATATTGTCGAACGGTTTATCCGCTCGCAAGGACGCGGTGGCCAAAATGTCAATAAAGTCGCGACATGTGTCTGCCTTTATCATAAACCAACTTGCATTCGCATAAAATGTCAGAAATTCAGGACACAAATGGCCAATCGTATTTTAGCCCATCACAAGCTACTTGCTATGATCCTTGCCAAGCAAAAATGCAAAAGGAAAGAGCAGAGAATGGCTTTGGAGAAAATAAAAAGACAAAAACGTAAGCGTTCAAAAAAAGGCAAGGAACTAATTAAGCAGAACAAAAAGCATCGTTCGCTGGTAAAACAACAGCGCCGAAAGATAACACAGCATTCAAATCAGGATATTTAGGCCTCAGAAAGAAGGAAATTTGTAATAGTTTATTTTGGTGCATTGTCGATTTATGCTATATTAATCACAAAAGTAAGTTAATACTAATAAGTATATGAATAAATATTTGATAGGGATTAATGTTTTTAACGAAGGGCCTAAGATAAAAAGGGTCCTTGAAAAATTTATTAGATTTGATTTATACGATATTCTTATCCTTGATGACGGCTCAACTGATGGGGCGCTCGATAATGTACCCTTGAGCCAATCACTGATATTGATCCGCAATGCAGCCAAAATGGGGGCTGGCTATACAACCCGGCAGATTATTCATTTTGCCCAAGAAAAAGGCTATGACGCCATCATTTTCGTTTCTGGGAATGATAAGGATGACCCTGGAGATGTAGCGAAATTAATCTCGGCCATTGAAGGGGGGTATGATTTTGTGCAAGGGTCACGTTTTCTTCCAGCCGGCGCTTATGGCAACATGCCCCTATATCGTGTGATCAGCACCAAATTTATCCATCCCTTATTATTTTCATTCTTTACCGGTCGCCACATTACCGATAGCACCAATGGTTTTCGCGCCATACGGATGTCATTCTTTAAAGATGAAAGGATGGACATAAATCAATCATGGTTGGACCAGTATGAATTGGAGCCATATTTGTTCTTTTATGCCCTTAAACTCGGATATAAGGTGATGGAAGTGCCTGTAAGGAAAATTTATCCACCCCGTCATGAGGGCTATACGAAGATCAAACCTTTTAGTGGTTGGTGGAGCCTGTTGAGGCCTGTTTTATATTTGGGCTTGAGGATACATCAATGATGACGGCACAAAGGATAGAAAAAATTTTACTTATCATTACTATTGCTTTCTGTATTGTGGGCGTGGGATTGAGATTATATAGGATCAACCAGAGTGATTTTGTGTTTTATGATGAGGGATACTACCTGAATTACAATAATTATTTCTATGATCTGCTCGAGCAGAATTTTCCGGACAATCTTCCGGATTTATTTAAAACAGTTTCTTTGTGGGGGCGCTTTTCTTTGGGGTGCGGCAAGGCGTTATGGTTTTTGCTTTCTGATATGCGTGTGTTTTGGGGGGGATATCGCGATTGGTATTTTCCGAGGATCCTATCCTGCTTGGCCGGCATTGGCACAATTGCGTTGATATACCTTTTTGCCTTACGGTTTTTTCAGTCGAAGAGGGTCGCCTGTGTTGCATCCATATTGCTGGCCATTCTGCCGAGCCATGTGTTTTATTCCCGCTTGGCCTTTCAGGAAGCCTTGTGCACACTTTTTTTCCTTCTGGGATTTTACTTTTATCTTTTCCCCCGACAATTTTCCAGGAGGACGTTTATCTCGGCCACTTTTTTTGCCGGGGCCTATTTTACTAATTATCGTCTTATTATTTTGCCGGTTTTGATTGTTTTTTGTGAAGTTTTTTTGGTGCTTGTTGAAAAAAAGACCTTCCATTTGCGCAAGATCGTTTGGCATTTAGTTACGTGGTTTTCATTTGTTTTTATCATCGGCGGCCTGGATAAGGGGCAAAATACAGTTGTCACCTTTGCCTGGATGTTCTATCAATCGAGTCTGGCCAAAAAACAATTTGATATCATTAATTTTTTCTCTTATCCCTACTATTTGTTCAGGTTGGAAAGTATAATCTTTGGCATTCTTTTTTGGGCCAATGTAATTTATGCATTTCGGAGAAAATTTATCTGGATGCTTCCTTTTTGTCTTGCCTGCATGCATATGTTTTTATTTTCTTTTGCGGCCGAAAAAGGTGCTCGGTATATGTGTGTTGTGCTGCCCTTTGCTGTCATGGGGGTGGCCTCATTGATTGTCTATTTATATGAAAACGGTAGAACAAGGTTTCAAAAAACATTTATTGTTTTATTGACTTTATGTCTTGTGCTGAGCCTGATCCCTAAATCATTAACCATAACCTGCTCACGTTCAGGTTATCGGGCGGCCATTGAAAAGCTTTCGGCTATGGATAAAGATTTCAAGTCCATTGCCACGCAAAATTTTATCATGAACTTATATGTACCCAATAGAGATCAAGTTGTGGCCTTTCCTAACCGCTTTCGACGATTTCTGCAGTATTACCAGCAAGGCTATCGTTTTTTAATTGTTGATACCCAGGCCTTTGTTTCGTATACGCAGGATCGTACGCGTTTCTCAACCAAGCTTCATTCCTATCTTGGGTTTATCGATGAACATGTCAAGCCGGTCATGGTTATTGATAATTTTAACAAGACACTGTTGGAAAGGTTTGTATTTGACCATAATGAGCATCTGTTGCGTTCCATCTCTTTTTTAAAAGAAAATGATGGCCTTTATGGTGAAATACGTATCTATGATATAAAACAGTGTTTGTATGTTATGGATAAAATGATCGGGTTAAAAGAAATCATTTCAAAGTTGAATCCTGATTACAAGACGACCCGCCAGACGGACGCTTATGGACGATAAGCCACAATTTCAGGTAAAGACGATGCCTTTCTTTGAGGCTGTCTCCAAATTGCCATTACCTCGTTTGGAGCATAATTTGTTTTCCTCCCCAAGCTGGATGGCTGTTTTACACAAAACCTATGAGGTTGAATTATTTGTCAAGTATATTGAACTTAATAATAAAATACGTAGTTACGTCATCTACTCCGTTGTCCGTAATTTTCTGGAAGAAAAGGTGTGCGTTTGTTCTTATTGTGATTATTGTGACTGCCCTGTATCCGGGGCGGGGGATTGGCATTTGTTCTTTCAGTCATGGAGGGACGATTTGCCTAATTACCGTATAGCCATACGTAATTTAAGGGATCCTTTCGTGCGCCAATGTAAAGATTTCAAATTTTTGTATCATGAGATGTACCATGTTTTGGACACAAGTGATCCACTTGAGCTTCTTTGGAAACACGCTCACGATTCATTTAAGGCGGCCGTTAATCAGGCCCGGCGAAAGGGAGTTAAGGTTGTCCGTTGCCAAAAATCTGAATTAAAGAAATTTTATGAATTACATTTAAGGGTGCGCAAAAATAAATATCGAATTTTTCCGCAACCTTACCGTTTTTTTGAAAATATTTGGAATGAGTATATGGATTCTGGCAGGGGTGTTCTTTTAGGGGCTTATGATAAATCAGGGAGATTTATTGGCGGTAATGTTTATTTGATCTGCGGCAATACATTGTTCTATAAATTCAACACCTCGGCCTTGGATGCCCTGGATTTACGCCCGAATAATATCCTTTTTTGGGAAGGGATTGTTTATGCCAAGGAAAGAAATCTGGGGGCCCTGGATTTAGGCTCGAGCGGTTACGAACAGACTGGGCTTATCCGTTTTAAGGATCACACCGGCGCCTCAAGCCAACTTATCTATCATTTAGGATTTGCCCCTAAGAATTATGTATTCAGCAAGAAGCGGATCTTAAAATTCCTTACAAACAATTTGACGGCACGCTGGATGCCGAATGCCGTTCTAAAATGGGGCAGTGATATTATCTATCATAACCTAGCATAATATTCGTTCATTCATTCAAGTATATCCCAAGTAATTTTTCATGACCACTTACTATCGTTTGACTTTTATTGTCTTGATTTTGATGGTCCTGGAGGGATGCCAATCCAAAGCCCCAAGGACCGATTTGATGCGTTATCGCCAGACTCGATTGGCCATGGGGACTGTTGTTAGCCTTGATATATGCGCCAAGGCTGAATTGAAGTCTGCCATTGAGTCGGCTTATCAAGATGCATGGAAAAAGATCGAGGAATTTAATGGGCTGATGAATATTTATGAAAGAGATACCGAGGTTAATTATGTATCGCGAAGCTACCTTAAGCCGGTTACGGTCAGCCCCATACTTTATACTTTGATATCAAAATCAATCGCATATTCAAGACTTACAGCTGGTGCGTTTGACATTGTCAGCTTGCCGTTAACATGGCTATGGGATAGTGCGCAACGGGAAAATAGATTCCCACCTGAAGAAAAGGTCAGGGAGGTTAGGGGATGGTGTGGTTGTGATAAAATACAGCTGCTCGAAAACAATCAAGTTATCATGACCCACCCTGAGGCCATGCTTGATTTAGGTGGCATTGCTAAGGGATTTGCTGTTGATGCTATTGCCGATATTTTTAGGGGCTGCGGCTTTAGAGATTTTTATATCGATGCTGGCGGGGATGTTTTTGCCAGCGGTCATAATTGTGAGGATAAACCCTGGAGGATAGGCATTAAACATCCGAGGTATAAGAATAAAGTTTTAAATATTATCAATGTCAGCAATATGGCCGTAACAACATCAGGTGATTACGAAAGGTTTTTTTATATTGAAGACCAGCGGTTCTCGCATATCATTAATCCGATCACTGGTTATCCACAAAAAGGGGTTGTGAGCGCAACGGTTATAGCCCCCGAGGCGGCATTGTCCGATGCTCTTTCGACAGCACTTTGTGTTTTGCCACCGGCCATTGGTCTTAGGATTGTTGATTCACTAAAGGATCCGGTTGTTGCGTTGATTGTTGAACAAACACCCAAGGGGAAGTTAATTATACATAAAAGCCAAAAATATGATAAATTATTCAATAATTAATATGCCATACACAGATGAGATTTGTTCATAAACACTGTGTAATTAAACAAAATTTGTTATAATATCTGCTATTATCAAAAGCCATAAGCCTTAAAGGAGGCCACTGTGAATCCCCAGGCAAGAGATGTTGTCGTAGATTACAGTAAGTTTTGCGATTCAATTTTAAATTTTTCCGATGCGTATTGTCATGATATCACTCCGGAAATATATTTTGGCTATCCTATCCAGCCAGTGCTTGATGCTGAAAACAGACTTTTAGCAGATCAAACGAATTCTATTGCCTATTTTTCTATGGAATTCGGCATTGCGCCAAGTATTTATAATACGTTTTCCTTAAGCCGGCCATTGGATGAAAAAAATTATTTTTTTACCCACGAAGTCTTTTCAAATTACTGGCTCTGCGACTATCTGTTTAAAATATATATTGATAAAATGCTGGATATGCCTATTTATGGTGGCGGTTTGGGTGTTTTAGCCGGGGATACGGTTAAAAGTGCTGCGGATTGCGGTTATTCTCTCTGTGCGTTAGGCATCCTTTGGAATAAGGGATATTTTAAACAAAATTTTTGGTATAAACGTGGCCAGGTGCCCGAAGAGCTTAAGTGGGATCCCCAAAGTTACCCAGGGCTGATCCCATTGAAAAATACGGTTCAATTGGATACGAACGAAGGGCCGTTACATCTTCGCATTTGGAAGTATTATATTTACAGTCATGATAAAAAGTTTGCATGCCCTATTATTCTTTTGGATTCAAATCTCGATAATAATCCCGAGCACTTTCAGCGCCTGACGGACCAATTATACCGGAGTGATGATGTCTGGTGGAAGATCTGCCAACGTTCCATCCTGGGGATCGGAGGCATGAAGGCTTTGGCCAATCAAAACTATCATTTTTCGCGATATCATCTCAACGAAGGGCATGCGGCCTTGGCCTTGCTTGAAAAATACGTCAGGCTTGAGGACAAAGCCCAGATGGACAAGGAACGCCAAAAATTTATTTTCACCTGTCACACTCCTGTGGCTGCAGGCCATGACCGTTTTAATATTCAAGATGCACAAAAGGTATTAACTCCTGAGTATATTGATGCGGCACGTCAGGTCGGCAGTGATCCAAAAAATCCTGAGACTATAAATTTAACGTACATGTCATTAACCAATTGCCAGAGAGTGAATGCTGTGGCCCAAAAGCATGGGGACATTATGCGTTTGCAGTTTCCTCCTTTCGCCCAAAAGATTGGGGCGATCACCAATGGTATCCATATCCCAACCTGGATTGCCGAACCCTTTGAGGATTTATTTAATCACTATAGCGATATCTTGGGTGACTGGAAGCGTAGCCCACAAAATCTCGAGAGGGTGCTGACATTAAAATCAGACGATAAATTCCGAAAAGATTTAGTGGAGGCCCATCTTAAGAACAAGCGCCGGTTACTTGAGTTGGCCAAGCGTTGGCGGTTGCGTGAGAACGCATTTACTTTAGGCTGGGCCCGTCGCATCGCAGGATATAAACGTCCAGCCCTCATATTCCATAATATTGAGCGAATCATTGATATGGCTTACCGCATCGGTTCGATCCAAATCATTTTGGCCGGTAAGGCCCACCCCAATGACGATATCGGAGGCGCTTATATTGATGAGATCTTGGATCACATAGATCATTTAAATCCGCATAGGGAGGTTATCAAGGTCCTGATTCTAGAAAATTATGACACCTTTTTCGGTAAGTTATTGACCAACTCGGTGGATGTCTGGCTTAACAATCCCTTGCCGCCCTTTGAGGCTTCCGGGACCAGTGGCATGAAGGCCATCGTTAACGGGGTTTTGCAAATAAGTACCTTAGACGGTTGGGTGGTTGAGGCCGTTGATGATGATATCGGCTGGATATTCGGGTATCGTCATGAAGGAACCCAGATTGGCAAGGAAACAGATGTGCGGATGGATGAAGACAGCCAGGCCCTTTGTGACACCTTGGAGAAGGCTGTGCAGCTTTTTTATGAAACCTATAAGGAGGGTGCTATTGACCTCTCCAGTCCTTGGATTGATAAAATGATCCATTGCGTTGCACGCAGTGCCTTTTTCAACACTGATCGTATGATCAATCAATACCGCGAGCAAATGTGGCAGGTGCAACCTTAAAAGAAATGAAATGATATGAAGCAATACCTTGACTTAGTTAAAGATGTTCTTCAAAACGGGGAAAAGAAAGAGGATCGGACGAAAACAGGTACATTATCTGTTTTCGGTCGTCAAAGCAGATATGACTTGCGACAAGGGTTTCCCATTGTAACGACAAAGAAAATACTTTTCCCTGCCGTTGTGCGGGAGCTTTTATGGTTTTTAAAAGGCGCAACAAATATTTATGATGGCTTAAAACCCTACACCCCGATATGGGATGCCTGGGCGGATGACAAGGGAGATCTGGGCCCGATTTACGGGTATCAATGGCGCCACTGGGAGAAATTCGATCGTGAGGCAGGGGATAATACCTACCGTTGTTCTCATGTCGATCAAATTCAGAATGCCATTGAGCTTATCAAAAATAAACCGGAGTCGCGGAGAATTATTGTTAGCGCTTGGAATGTCGCAGATATTGACCGCATGGCGTTGCCCCCGTGCCACCTGTTGTTTCAGTTTTATGTCATTAATGGCCGGTTGGATTGTCAGTTGTATCAACGTTCGGCCGATATAGCTTTAGGCGTGCCATTTAACATCTCTAGCTACGCGCTACTGTTAAGCATGATGGCCCAAGAATGCAAGTTAACCCCAGGGTTTTTTATTCATACGCTAGGGGATGCCCACATTTATTTGAATCATATTGATGGCCTCAAGCAACAAATTGAACGCCCCTGCAAGTCTCTGCCCCAATTAAAGCTGGCTGATAAAGGGGTATTACAGATGGCATTCGAAGATATTAGCCTCATCGGTTATGAACATCACGATTTTATAAAATTTCCAATTGCCGTCTAAACCCATCCATTTTAAACAAATTGGTGTTATGCCGAAATTCAACATAATTGTAGCTGTTGACGAAGATTTTGGGATTGGGAAAAATGGTCAAATGCCTTGGCATTTGCGTGCTGACCTCAAACATTTCCGCAAGATTACGACAACGGCCCCTTCTCGTAAAACGAATGCTGTAATTATGGGACGTAAAACGTGGGAATCAATACCAACAAGATTCAGGCCACTTGATAAAAGGATCAATCTTGTATTAAGTCGAAAAAAGTTGTTCAACCTTCCGAAAGATGTATTCTCTGCTGAAAGTTTCCAAGCGGGGCTGGACCTTGTTTCCCAAGAACATGCCCGGGATATCGGGGCAGTGTTTGTCATTGGAGGTGCTCAGGTCTATAAAACGGCATTGATGCATCCGGAATGCCAAAATATTTTTTTAACAAAAATTTATAAAAATTTCAAATGTGATACGTTTTTTCCAAACCAATTAAATGATTTTCGCCAATCGTATAGATCCCCTCTAAAAACGGAAGATGATCTTACCTTTCGATTCACCCGCTGGACTCGCAATAGCGCATAATGCCACCAGAAATTTAAACGTTTTCATCAAAAGTTCATTTTTTTTTGCTATTTTTTGGGTTCTAATTATTTAAAAAATGGTCAATTAAATGACAGCGTTTTCATATTTATATAAATCCAATATTTACAATAATTTATATATTTTTTTAGCGGGGTTAGGCCTAGAAATATGTCGACATTCTTAGACATATGCAGTATACTTAGAGTAGAAAAAATAGTACCACTAATTGAAGAAAGGATGATCGAACGCATAAAAGCTCAAACCTTGGTTGGTCTTGTGTTGTGTCATTGATGCCACGGTTAATATATTG